>Ga0209812_10000163_pt1 | contig 61039 bp, 58 predicted proteins | sample JI71714BDNA_FD_187502 | JGI IMG/M metagenome (GOLD analysis project Ga0209812, IMG submission 187502) | Wastewater effluent complex algal communities from Wisconsin, to seasonally profile nutrient transformation and Carbon sequestration -... | ecosystem: Engineered > WWTP > Effluent > Algae...
CCCTCATCAGCACTATTGCAACAAACCTACAAGCCACCACCGCGGATCCAGAATATCGTGATGCCGCGGTGATCACGTTATTGGTAACCGCTTCTGGCGCAAGTTTTTTTGGGATTGCTTCGGCGTTCTGGGGCTTGGTAGCTGGCGTGCTCGCATTGCTCGTGCAGCGTGTTCGTCGTCGATAACATAAGATACGTGGTTGTTCGACGCTATATTACAGCATCGTCTAGGCATTAATAAGTCAGCTAAAATTCAGGCATGTTGAGAAGAAATGTATCACGTACTTTACCTGCTACAAAGCGAGGTAAGGCGTAACAGTGTCTTAGAATTTAACCTGCTTACTGCCAGCCTGTTGCTGCTAAAACAGGCTGGTAGAAACTCAATACAACAAAAAGTCTAACGCAAATAGTGTATAACACGCGCTCACAGAAAATCGATGACGGGTGTTACTCGCACTCACTCTTGGAACAGCGTTTCAATGTTCAAACCTTGGTGCGTCACAATTTCCCGCAAACGACGTAAAGCTTCTACTTGTATTTGACGCACGCGCTCTCGAGTCAAGCCAATTTCATGGCCAACATCTTCCAACGTTGAAGGCTCGTACCCCAGTAATCCAAAGCGCCGAGCCAACACTTCTCGCTGTTTTGGATTTAACTCCCCCAGCCAAATAACAAGATGCTGTCGAATATCGGCATCTTGTAATTCAAGTTCAGGCCCAAGTTCTTTTTCATCAGCAATAACATCTAATAATTGTTTTTCGGTGTTACCGGCTACGGGCGTATCAACAGACGTAATTTTTTCATTTAATTTGAGCATCTTACGAACATCTTCAACAGGTTTATCTAACGCAGCAGCAATTTCTTCAGCTGAAGGTTCATGATCAAGTTTTTGTGAGAGTTCGCGCGCAGCCCGTAAATAAATATTCAGCTCTTTGACTACATGGATGGGTAAGCGAATCGTGCGGGTTTGATTCATAATCGCCCGCTCAATGGTTTGACGGATCCACCATGTGGCATAAGTAGAAAACCGAAAACCGCGTTCTGGATCAAATTTTTCAACCGCGCGGATCAGGCCTAAATTACCTTCTTCGATAAGATCTAATAAGGCTAAACCTCGATTAATATAACGACGTGCAATTTTGACGACTAAACGCAAATTACTAACGATCATCCGTTTTCTAGCGTTTTTATCGCCTTTCAGGGCTAATCTGGAGAAGTACACCTCTTCTTCAGCAGACAGTAATGGAGAAAAACCAATTTCACCCAAATAAATTTGGGTAGCATCCATAGTTTTTTGACTCTCATCTTTGACAAAGAGCTCGTCATCGATCCCGTCATCGACAGACAACTCCATTAATTCAGGATCTAAATCGTCGTCAGATAAAATGCTATCTTCAACCAGTTCATCTTCTTTAAACTCTGTCTGACCATTGTCTTTTGTTGCCATATCCATTCTCCCCCTACTCAGTCCATGCTTAACTGCACGTCGCTGCTTCCATGCAAGTGATCATCGATTTTTAGTTTTTGTTTTTAATTTGGTTTATTATTTTAATAATGCTTATTTAGTTCTTACTTAGGTAGATACCTGAGTGGATCAACAGATTGGCCTCGGAATCTAATTTCAAAGTGTAACCGGGTGCTTGCAGCATCGGTATCACCCATTTCGGCTATTTGTTGTCCCGCTTTTACGTCTTGTCGCTCTTTTACCAGAATACGTTTGTTATGTGCATAAGCGCTAAGATAATCGTCATTATGTTTTATAATGATTAAGTTACCGTAACCCCGCAATGCGTTGCCGGCGTAAACGACCTGCCCATCCGCAGCAGCGTTAATACGGCTACCATCCCGCCCACCAATATCAATCCCTTTATTACCCTGCTCAGCACTAGAAAACCGCGCTAAAATTTGACCTCGAACTGGCCACTGCCAGTTAACACGGCCAGTATTCATTGGCGAGGGTTGCGCTGATTCACGTAAAACAGGCGCTGAACGTACTTGACCATAACCGTTTTGCGGAGAAGCCGCAACTGGTTTAGGTGTATTTGCACTGTTCGAACGACTGCCGGTAACCACTGTTCTCGCCACACTGCTCGTATTTACATTGGCAGAAGCAGGTTGCAATTGAATGACTTGACCTGGAAAAATGGTATAGGGCGCACGAATATTATTGCGCGCCGCTAAGGTACGAAAATCTTGACCAGAACGAAACGCAATAGAATAGAGCGTATCACCACGCTGCACTACATAACGATTGTGCGTGAGAGATGCTCTCTGCTGCTGTTGATGTTGCTGCTTTCTGAGTTCTAGCGTGGTAACGGGAGCAGGCGAAGAACGGCCAGCACAACCAGTAAGCAATACCAAACATACCAAGGCTGCAAGCCCAATAAAGCTTACACCCCCAAAGGTATGTTGGTTTACCGATCGTATTGGACCAATAATAGTTTACTCCTTTTCGCGTTGTTGTGATGCAGCCAACGCAGGCGCGTTCTCTGTTGTTTTTCCTAGCCACTTTTCTAAATTTAACAACAGCAACATCACGCCAATCGCCACGATAAAACAACCGGTAGCTAACAGTAAATCATGCTGCCCATATCGTGCTGCGTAATCATTTGGACTATACATGGCAGTGCCTTGCTGCCAAGGCCACAACCGATACATCGCCCCCACAACAACCCCCGTCAACAATGCTAACGTGGCATCATGGTAACGCTGTAAAAGCCATTTGAGAAAGTGCGAGAAACTCAATAAACCAATAACGCAACCTGAGGCAAACAACAATAACACAGTGATCTGCAATTCACGCACGGCCAAAATAACCGGCGCATACATACCGGAAACCAACAGAATAAAACTACCTGAAATACCGGGTAAAATCATGGCACAGATCGCGACAGCGCCTGCGATAAAAAACATCCAACTGGCTGGCTGCACTTGCACAGGTGCCAGCATGCCAATGGCTATTGCAAACGCAATACCTATTACAAATAACAGACTTCGCCACACACTCCAGTTCACTGCTCGGAGCAAAAATGGCAACGCGGTAAGCATCAGGCCATTAAAAAACGCCCATAACGGCACCGGTCGATGTTCTAATAACCAGCTGATCCCTGAGGCCAGTGAAAAAATACTCAGTAAAATACCGCTAAATAAACACACTAAAAAGGTCCCATCAATGTGTTGCCAAAACAGTTGAAAACGCCCTTTAAACAGCAGTTGCAACGCCTTGCCATTAAACGCGCTGATGGCATTAAGTAAACGATCATAAATGCCTAAAATAAACGCTAGTGTCCCTCCGGATACCCCAGGCACCACATCGGCAGCGCCCATCGCCATGCCTTTAATCATCCATTGTAAATAGTTCATATACGTCCTGAAAGTTGATATTACGCCAAAGCACCCGGTACTAAGGGCACAAAACGCACAGTTTCAATATCTTGGCTGTGCCATTGTTCAGCGTGTCGCTGATATACCCTTAATACTTGTTGCTCTGAACCTACGGGGATCACCAAGCGGCCACCATCGGTCAATTGTTCCAATAACGCTTGCGGCACGTCTACCGGCGCGGCGGTAACGATTATGCTATCAAACGGTGCTTTACTTAACCAGCCTTGCCAACCATCACCATGTTTCATCGAGACATTATGTAAATCTTGTTGTTGTAATCGTCGCTTAGCTTGGAATTGTAACGATTTTATCCGTTCTACCGTGCAAACGTGGCTAAATAAGCGCGCTAAAATGGCTGTTTGATACCCTGAACCCGTGCCAATTTCTAGCACTTTGCCACAGCTGCCCCCCTGTAGCAGCAGTTCTGTCATTCTTGCCACGATATAAGGCTGAGAAATGGTTTGGCCCTGACCAATTGGCAAGGCGGTATTCTCATAAGCTTTATGCGCCAGCACTGGCTCAACAAATAAGTGTCGGGGGGTAAGCGAGATCGCAGATAAAACGTTCGGATCTCGGATCCCTTCACTTTGGAGCTTTTGTGCCAACACCTGAGCACTTCGAGACGTTACTACCGCCATAGCTATAAACGGATCCCATCAAGCCACGTTGCCAACGTTTCCATACTTTTATAGGCTGACATGTCAACATGTAACGGTGTGATAGAGGCATAGCCGTTGGCTATGGCATAGAAGTCGGTTCCTTCACCTGCATCTAATTCTGGCCCCAAAGCACCATACCAATATATTTTACGCCCCCAAGGATCGATTGCACTGCTCATGGTTTCCGCTTTATGACGTCGGCCTAAACGCGTAACCTGAATGCCTTTTAATTCACTCAAGGGAATGGCCGGTACATTTATATTGAGGATTTGATCTGCGGGTAACGGATGTGCTTGCAGTTTACGAATCACTTCAACGGTAACATGGGCCGCTGTTGCAAAATGGTCTTCATCATGACCAGCTAACGAGACGGCTATTGCTGGTAAACCGAGATGTCGCCCTTCTGTAGCAGCAGCAACAGTGCCAGAATACAGTACATCGTCGCCTAAATTGGCACCATGATTTATTCCTGCAACCACGAGATCTGGGGTAAAAGGTAATAACTGACTAATGGCAAGGTGCACACAATCTGTTGGCGTACCATTAACGGCAATAAAGCCATTATCCAGTGTTTGCGTCCGCAGCGGGTTAAGCAGCGTGAGAGAATTACTGGCCCCACTGCAGTTCCGATCCGGACCAACGGTCGAGACCTCGGCTAATTGCAGCAGAGCTTGATAGAGCACTTGAATACCACGTGCGTACACCCCATCGTCATTGCTTAATAATATTCGCATTTAACACTCCATTTGAGCAAGTTCGCGGGCACTGTCACGGTAAGAGACTAATTCTCTTAACACACTGGTGGCAAAACAGCCTGCAGGTAAGGCAAATCGTATAATCACGCTATCGTCTTCAATCTCAGCCTGAAGCTGCTGCGGCAGCACTCTGCTACTTCTTCGGCCTGCTTGCACCCGTAACGCTTGTAGCCCTGTTTGCCAATGTGACCAAGTGGCAATAACTGCTTGCTCAAATGCAGCTGCCTCAGCAGTAACCATGCCATTCCCGTCCCCCACCAGCGGAGCAGTAATATGAAGATCAGCTTCTTGCAGCCGCTGATTTAATAAGTCATCAACCTCGTGCACCGCAAAAATAGAACCAGAGCCATCAAGTTGCACCACATCACCAGCCAACAGCGTTGTGAAATTCTGCTGCTTTATGCGTGCGCTTAATACCTGATTAAACAAGAATGAACGACTAGCCGATAACGCTAAACCACGGATTTGTCTATCTGCAATACTGCCACCAGCAAATAAACGTTCAGCTAAACGCAAGTTTCCGCCATCTATACCAAAACGTTGCTCACCAAAATAATTGGGAACGCCGGTCTGCACGAGTGGCAATCTTTCTAGCAGGGCGTGTGGATCCGATACCTGACTTAATCGAATAGTAAAGTGATTTTGCTTTAACGCCCCAAGCCGTAATTTGCGATAATGCCTAACGACATCTAATACCGTTGCGCCTTCAATCTGCCAATCTTGCCAGAGTAACTCGGTTTTAATAGGCCACTTAAAACAAAACCATTGCCGGGTAACGGCATGGCGATCTTTTAGGCCTGCAAAACTGATATCTCGTACCCGTAATCCCGTTAAACGCGCTAATTCACGCGCAATAAATTGGGTGTTTTGTCCCGTTTTTTCAATTTGCAGTAATACATGTTCACCAGCGCCACTGGGCTGAAAGTTCAACGTCTCAACAACCTTGAAATCAGCCGGAACCGCCCGGATCCGTGCCTGAATGGTGGGTGTACCGTGCAAATAGGCTAACGGATACTGTTCAAGTAAATGACTCGACTGCGCGGCGAATTGCGTATCCATCGTGGCTTTATCCATGTTGCGGATAACATATCATGAGAACAGTACCCTGTATTATTGCTGACATAACAGCACCACCGCTTCTACTGCAATACCTTCTTTGCGCCCAACGAAACCGAGCTTTTCCGTCGTGGTTGCTTTAACATTAACTTGGGATAGAGCGCAATTCAGATCTGTCGCGATACACTGACGCATCGCATCAATGTGCGGAGCCATCTTGGGGGCTTGTGCCATAATAGTAATATCAACATTACCTATGTGGTAGCTGCGTTGTTGCACTTCTGCAAACACTTTACGTAATAGAATTCTACTGTCGATACCGTGATACGCGGCGTCGGTGTCAGGGAAATGATGTCCTATGTCCCCTAGGGCAACTGCGCCCAATAAGGCATCAGAGAGAGCATGTAGCACAACATCGCCGTCAGAGTGCGCTAATAAGCCTTGCTCATAGTCAATTTTTACACCACCTAATGTCACGGGGCCATCGCCACCAAAAGCATGCACATCAAAGCCATGACCAATTCGTATTGTCATTATCGGTTTTGCTCCAGATAAAATGCCGCCAATTGTAAATCTGCCGGTCGGGTAATTTTAAGATTATCACTGTGACCTTCTACGAGTAAAACTGGCTCATTAGCCCACTCGATTGCCGAGGCTTCATCAGTAATGGTTACGCCTGCAGCTAGCGCTCGAGTGATACACTCTCGTAACAATGCGGTTGGGAAAAATTGCGGCGTTAGCGCATGCCAAAGTTGCTGTCGATCAACCGTATGCTGCACCACGTGTAATCCACGCTTCATGGTATCTCTCACCGGTGTAGCTAAGATGCCACCATGGCCAACCGCTATACAACGTGAAATCAATAGCTCAATGTCCTCTCGCCGCACTAGCGGCCTAGCGGCATCATGGACTAAAACCCAAGGGGTTTCAGTGGCGTCAATCTGTTGCAGGGCATTGAGTACTGAGTTAACACGTTCAGTACCGCCATCGACACGAATCAATCGCTCATCGGTTAGGCCCGTTGCAGCAAAATAAGGATCATCTGGACTTAACGCCAAATAGAGATATTTAACGGCATCTAGCATAAACAGCGGTTTAATACTGTGCTCAAGAATGGTTTTACCATGCAACCGCAAGTATTGTTTTGGCTTATCAGCCTGCATACGCTGGCCAACGCCAGCCGCAGGGATCACCGCAGCGATAGCGGGAAATGAATTGATTGGCATCATGGATCTCGCGGAACTATCCGAAAAAAAACTTCATCTGCAGCTATTAAGCCTAACTCGTTGCGAGCACGTTCTTCAATAGCTTCTTGCCCCTGACGCAAATCATTTACATCGGCCAACAACATTCTATTGCGTTTAATCAGTTCTTGATTACTCGCGTGTTGCTGAGCAATTTCTTCTTGCTGTTTTAAGTAATCGGTAACACTAAGCTGACCAAACCATAATCGGTATTGTAAGGCTGCTAACGTTATCAATAATACGGCAATTAATATACGCATAGTCGATATCAGGTTATCTCTGTCAGTTTATTATGAAGCGTCTAGCGCTGACTGCAAAGCATTAATTTATAGCGTTTTACCAAGATGAGGTCTGGCAAAGTTGCGCCAATTCAGTCGACTGGCCAGTAACAGCTCGCGCAAAGTGAGTAATCGCGGTTCTTTCTTCTGCAGGTTGAGCCATTGATGGCCACAACACGCCGCTGTCATTATCGTTTTATCTGGTTTGAGCAAAAACATATTACTGTTTTCAGATTGTAACGGCATACCACTGAATGCAAACCAACCATACTGATTACAATGAAGTTTTTCTTCCATCAAATTAATTTCATCGACACTGTCTAATACAATATGTTCCAGCGTTTTATCTTCAACGTACAGCGGCACAATCAACCCCAGCTTCGCAGCCTTACGATAAAACCGATCGATGGGTTCAGCTTGCTGCTTGCTAGCTGGGCATCGACTATATTGTTTGGCGTACCATGACGCATTTTGACTGTCTAGGGCCAGCGTAGTCCCATACTGCAAAATACTGCTGGCAGCTCGCCGAATGTAGAAGGGTAAGCTGGCTAACCGCTTTGGCAACAACACTAACTCATCTGCTGGGCACTGTGCTAAACGCGCAAGCTCGCGTTCATACAAAGCATTGCAGAGCTCAGTATAAGTCTGGTTATCTGGCGAAACTTGCCAGAAGTGTGGTTGATTTTCATGCGTCATCGTCATGCGTCGATGTTAGCCAATCGCTCAAATTTTGTAAAATGCTAAATACGCAATTAACATTATAAGATGAAGCGAAGTCTTGCATTTGCTCTAGACGCTGATTCAGAAAAACGGTAGCTTAAAGGAAATAAACCTACTACATTAACTTGCATGAATCGCCGACAATTTATACACGCCGCCGCCCTCTCGCCGATTGCTGTCGTTTTGGGCCTGAAATTTATCGCAACGCTCCGTCCGTATCCACTACAAACCTTGCATACCCGATTAAGAGGGTTACAACCCGATCGATTAATCAGCACAGGCACATGGCGTGTCAGCCAAATATTTCAGCATTGTGCACAGAGTATTCGCTACTCTATTTATGGCTATCCTGAACATTATTCTGCGCTGTTTAAAAACACCGCTGGGAAGTTGGCATTAAACGCTTTTGCGGCCACTGGCAGCATGTCACACCCGCTGGATGAGGTTATCCCTGGTGCACCAGCGCTTGCGCCTGATGTGCCAAATGATGTCGCCTTACAGGAGCTGCTGTACGAACTCCAGCAATTTATTAACTGGCAAGGTGAGCTTGCCCCCCATTTTGCTTACGGCAGCCTCACAAAGGCCCAGTATTATAGCGTGCACTACTTGCATCTAGAAAATCATCTTACGGAGATTCAACAAAGTTAAAAACAGTCTTCGCACATTAACACTTAATTAGGGGTGCTTAAACTGTCGTCACGTAGCTCAAACTCACTTTGCGCTACGCCTTTGGCAAACGGATCGCATTTGATTTGAACCCGATACCCAAAAAAACTGTTATCGGCGGGATCAGGATGGCCTTGTTTATTTAGCCGAAGAGATACCGAATGCGGTCCGTAAAAATGCTGCTGATTATTGGGGCTATATTGTTGCCGTAAGCCATCTAATTGCTCACCTCCTAAGGTTAAACATTCTTCAGGAGTCCCCCCCAACTGAGCTTGCGTTTCCATGCTAATCCAGTAAACCTGCAGGTGCGCATTAAAGTGTATATCCAATAACGTACTTCCTGCGGCGCCAGCCTGCTGCGCCTGACATTGTCGCTTTATGCATTTGAACGCCGCTATACTGGCGCTATCACTTTGTTTTGACGTTGAAAAATGCTGCTGCAACAATGCTTCAACCTGAGCTTTATCCATACCTAAAGTCACATCATTTATGCTAATTTGGCTTAGGTCAGTCTCAGTGAGCTGCGTTTTAGCAGAAGTGCTCGTGTTCACCTGCGACACCATTGCACTATTTAATACAGCAAAAACCAGCAGAGTAGGTATCGAAAATAACACAGACATAGCAAACCTCTTTGCAATAACAGCAACGAACTATAACGCAATATTATCGTAAAAAGCAGCTTATAAAGAAGATAATAATTCTAGTGAGAGGAAAAGTGGCGGACGGATACTGTTAAAAAAGAGGTTGCAGACGCAACCTCTTACTGGGCAATATTACTGACCCTTAATTTCGCTACGACCTTTGTAGGGCGCTTGCGTACCTAATGCTTGTTCAATACGTAATAATTGATTGTATTTAGATACCCGATCTGAGCGGCACAACGAGCCCGTTTTAATTTGACCCGCTGCAGTACCTACCGCTAAATCAGCAATAAAGGCATCTTCTGTTTCACCGCTACGGTGTGAGATAACTGCAGTAAAACCAGCATCTTTTGCCATTTTAATCGCAGCTAACGTTTCGGTTAACGAACCAATCTGGTTGAACTTGATCAAGATGGAGTTACCAATACCTTGTTCAATACCGCGCGTTAGAATTTTAGTATTGGTCACAAATAAATCGTCACCCACTAACTGCACTTTAGTACCAATTTTATTGGTTAAATCTTTCCAACCATCCCAATCGCTTTCATCTAACCCATCTTCGATAGAAACAATAGGGTAACGCTGGGTTAAACCGGCTAAATAATCGTTAAAGCCGTAAGAATCAAAGCTCTTACTTTCACCACTTAGCACGTATTTACCTTCTTTGTAAAACTCAGAAGCGGCACAGTCTAAAGCTAACGTCACATCCTTATCCATTTCGTAGCCAGCAGCTTTTACCGCTTCAACGATCACCGATAAGGCTTCTTCGTTAGATTTAAGATCCGGCGCAAAACCGCCCTCATCACCTACAGCGGTATTCAAGCCACGCTTTTGCAGCTCTTTTTTCAGGCTATGGAAAATTTCAGCTCCCATCCGCAATGCTTCAGCGAATGTCTTAGCGCCAACCGGCTGCACCATAAATTCTTGAATATCGACATTATTGTCGGCATGCTCACCACCGTTAATGATATTCATCATCGGAACTGGCATGCTGTAAACACCCGGCGTACCATTTAAATCAGCAATATGCTGGTATAACGGGATCTTTTTATCTGCCGCCGCGGCACGTGCTACAGCTAACGATACGGCTAAAATCGCATTTGCCCCTAAGTTAGACTTACTTTCAGTACCATCTAAATCGATCATCAGTTGATCAATGTCTGCCTGTAAGTAGGCGTTTTTACCGATTAGTGCCGCTTGAATTGGCCCGTCGATATTCGCCACCGCTTTGGTCACACCCTTGCCTAAATAACGACTTTTATCGCCATCACGCAGTTCTAAGGCTTCACGCGAGCCGGTAGAGGCACCAGAGGGCGCACAACCGCGACCCATTGCACCGCTGGCTAAATACACATCGGCTTCAACCGTTGGGTTACCCCGTGAGTCCATAATTTCACGGGCGATAATTTTCACAATTTCTGACATAGTAATAAATCCCCTGTTAAAAACGAAAAAGCCGTGCAATATATCACGGCTTTGTAAAGTTATACGCGTTGCTGTTTTTGAAACTTGTGCGCTGCGGCAACAAAGCTTTGAAACAGCGGATGACCATCACGCGGTGTGGAATTAAATTCCGGATGAAATTGTCCGGCGACAAACCAGGGATGATCTGGGATTTCTATCATTTCTACCAACTGATTATCTGCTGATAGACCTGAAATCACCAAACCGGCCTCTTCTAATTGTGGGCGCAGGTTATTATTCACTTCATATCGATGACGATGCCGTTCCTGAATAACCGACTTACCGTAAATATCACGGGCTTTGGTATTGTCGATAAGGTTACAGTTTTGACTGCCAAGGCGCATTGTGCCGCCCAAGTCAGACTTATCGGTGCGAACTTCCACTGAACCATCGGCATCACGCCATTCAGTGATAAGGCCTACAACCGGGTAAGGTGTTGCTTTATTAAATTCAGTTGAATGTGCACCGCTTAGTCCGGCAACATTCCGGGCGTATTCAATTAACGCCACTTGCATACCTAAACAAATACCCAAATACGGGACTTTTTGTTCACGCGCATATTTAGCCGCTAAAATCTTACCTTCAACACCACGCTCACCAAAGCCACCTGGCACTAAAATACCATCTAAACCAGCGAGCACGGTGACGCCTTTACTTTCTACATCTTGCGAATCAATGTACTTGATGTTTACCGTTACGCGATTTTTTAACCCTGCATGGCCTAATGCTTCATTGACCGATTTATACGCATCAGGCAATTCTACATACTTACCCACCATACCAATGGTAATTTCGCCGGTAGGATTGGACTCTTGATACAGCACTTGCTCCCATTCCACCAAATCCGCTTCTGGGGCTTCAATATAGAATCGACGGCACACTAAATCGTCTAAGCCTTGAGACTTTAATAACGCAGGAATTTGATAAATGCTGGACACATCTTTTAACGAAATAACCGCTTTTTCTTCTACATTGGTAAACAACGCAATTTTTGCGCGTTCATTGGTTGGGATAGCGCGATCTGAACGACACACCAGAATATCTGGCTGGATACCGATAGAACGTAATTCTTTCACTGAATGCTGGGTAGGCTTAGTTTTAATTTCACCTGCTGTACCTAAGTATGGCACTAAGGTTAAATGCATATAGAGAGTACGCTCACGGCCAACCTCGGTTCCTAACTGCCGAATGGCCTCTAAGAAAGGCAATGACTCGATATCACCAACCGTACCGCCAATTTCGACAATAGCAATATCGTAACCTTCCGCACCTGCCACCACCCGGTTTTTGATTTCGTTGGTGATATGGGGAATAACCTGAATGGTCGCGCCTAAATAATCACCGCGACGCTCACGCCGCAGAACATCAGCATAAATACGACCTTGCGTGAAGTTGTTCAGTTTTGTCATTTTAGTGCGGATAAAACGCTCATAGTGACCTAAGTCTAAATCGGTCTCAGCGCCATCTTCGGTGACAAAGACTTCACCATGCTGAATAGGGCTCATGGTGCCCGGATCCACATTGATATAAGGATCAAGTTTAAGAATGGTCACGTTTAGACCACGCGCTTCCAGTATAGCCGCCAACGAGGCTGCAGCAATGCCTTTACCAAGCGATGAGACAACCCCACCCGTCACAAAGATATATCGTGTTGTCATAAGACCCCAGAAACGCAGTAAAAAAGATTAAGCCAAAGTAGAAAAAGCAAAAACGCCAGTAAGCAACAAGGTTACAGGCAAATTAAGGCTATTACTATTTGGTATCAGGACGGGAGGAAAGTATAGCAAAGCGCCAAGCGCGGCTCAATCTAAACAAGGTCTAACTGCCAACTTATTTCGCTTGCTATGCTCACCTTAGGTACGCGATAGCTGTTTTACCTGCTGCCACAGCGCATCCATTTCTGCTAAATTACTTTGCTCAGGTGTTTTGCCTTCAACTGCCAAGGCCTGTTCCACTGAACGAAACCGTTGCTCAAATTTACTGTTAGCGGCCCGTAATACCGCTTCAGGATCCAATTTATGTTTGCGTACCACATTTACCATAGCAAACAGCAAATCGCCCAACTCTTCGGCTAACTCAGGGCTCTCAGCCTGGGTTTGCTCTACTTCCAGTATTTCTTCTTTTACTTTCTCCCAGCACCCCGTGACATCAGGCCAGTCAAACCCCACATTAGCACAGCGTTTTTGTAACTTATACGCGCGGCTTAAGGCTGGCATAGCGTGCGGGATATTATCTAACACACTGTGCTGCCCTACTTGCTGGCGCTCATGGCTTTTTAACGCTTCCCAGTTTTTTAACACGGTATCTGCGTCGGCAGCGACCACATTGCCAAAAATATGCGGATGACGTCGCTCTAACTTGTCACAAATAGCCGCCACACAGTCCGCAAACTGAAAACGCGCTTCTTCTTGTGCCAGTTGTGCATAAAACACGACTTGGAACAGCAAATCACCTAACTCGTCTTTCAACTCATCAAAATCGCCACGCGCAATAGCGTCAGCAACCTCATACGCCTCTTCCAAAGTGTACGGCACGATAGTGCTGTACGTTTGTTTTAAATCCCAAGGGCAGCCATTAATCGGATCACGTAACTTAGCCATAATAGTTAGTAATCTGGCGATATTGCCTTCGGGTGTCGCAGCGACATTGACTTGCCACTGGTGATCAGCGTGTTGTATCTCTGACACGGACAATTTTACCTTTTAATGATGAAAACGCTTGGCCTCAATAACATCGTCAATTTGACTAACTTTACTGAGTAATTTATTTAACGAATCTAAATTATACAACTCCATCGTCATATTGATTACGGCAGTTTGCGCTTTAATATCGGAGCTGCTGCTCATTTTCGTCACATTGGCTTTTTCGTTGGCTAAAATACTGGTGATATCGCGTAATAATCCGTTGCGATCATGCGCAACAATACGAATGTCCACTTCGTAACCCGAGGCATATTTATCGCCCCACGTAGCCTCAACCACCCGCTCTGGATGTGCATCAAGCAAGGTTTTAAACTGCTCGCAATCATCGCGATGAATAGCAATACCGCGGCCTTGCGTAATGTACCCAATAATGGCATCACCTGGTAAAGGCTGACAACACCCAGCCATATGGCTTAATAGATTACCAACACCTTGTACCACCACATCACTTTTAACTTTAGTAACAGGCAGGGGTTTCGTTTTTAACCGTGGATCGATCTCCGGCAATTCATGTTTCGGGCTCTGGCTCTGAATAAAGTGCACCACTTGTGTCACTTTAATTTCGCCGCCGCCAATTCCCACCAACAGCTCGTCCATGCTATTCACATTAAAACGTGCTAGCACCTTAGTCGGAAAATCCATCACTAGATTTAAGCGATTTAACTCAGCATCAAGCAACTCACGTCCCGCTTGTAAATTTTTATCGCGATCTTGCAGCCGAAACCAATACTGCACTTTTGAGCGAGCGCGGCTCGACTTTAAATAACCCAAATTAGGATTTAACCAATCTCGGCTTGGATTAGGCTCGCGCCCAGTTAAAATTTCGACCTGGTCACCCGTTTTCAATTGATATGTAAAGGGGACTATCCGGCCGGAGATCTTCGCACCAATACAGCGATGCCCCACATTGGAGTGCACATAATAGGCAAAATCGAGCGGTGTGGAGCCGATCGGCAAATCGACAATATCGCCTTTTGGTGTAAACACATAAACACGATCTTCGATCACTTGGGTTCGTAATTCTTCGGCCAAGTCGGTGCCATCGGTTAAGTCTTCTTGCCATTGCAACAGCTTACGCAGCCATCCAATTTTTTCATCGTTCGCGGCGGTTTTGCCGGCGGCGGCACCCTCTTTATAGCGCCAGTGGGCGGCAACGCCTAACTCAGACTCTTCATGCATTTGTCGGGTACGAATTTGGATCTCAATAGGTCGGCCTAAAGGCCCCACTACTACCGTATGAATAGATTGATAGCCATTTTGCTTAGGTGTAGCAATATAATCGTCAAATTCTTTAGGTAAATGACGCCAGCCCGTGTGCACTAACCCCAGCGCCGCGTAGCAATCTTGTACCCGTTCAGTGATAATTCGGACGGCACGAATGTCATACAGCTGCTCAAACGATAGCTGTTTTTTCTGCATTTTTTTCCAGATACTAAAAATATGTTTCGGTCGGCCATACACCTCTGCTTGTAGCTGCGCATCCTGCATTTTAAGGCGAACCGCCATGACAAACTCTTGCATATATTGCTCACGATCCAGTCGACGCTCTTCAAGCAGGCTGGCCACTTGCTTATAGGTTTGAGGATGTAAATACCGAAAAGCCAGATCTTCTAGTTCCCACTTTAATTGACCAATCCCTAAACGATTGGCCAGCGGGGCAAAAATGGCATTGGTTTCTTTCGCCGCGAGTACACGAGTTTCTTCATCGGCATTTTTAACATCGCGCAAATAACAAATTTGCGCTGCCAGTTTAATCACAACGGCGCGTACATCTTCTACCATTGCCAGTAACATGCGCCGTAAATTGTCGGCCTGCTGACCATCTGCCCCTTGCTTAACGCTAGTAGGAATGGTGCGGATGGCTTCCATTTGCTGTACTGAGGTTAACAAGGCGCTGACTGCCGCAGAAAAGTGTTGCCCCAATACCGGTAAATCTAATAAGCCCGCCTCAAACGCAGGAAAAAGTAACGATGCAATTAACGCATCATGATCCATTCTTAGCTCAGCCAAGATTTCGACCATCTCCCAACCGGTTCGCACTTCTGCAACATCATCATCCAATTGCTGTTGCTTGAGCCAACTGGCGCACTCTAACAGCGCACCAATTTTTTTATCTGATAGACCTAATGAGCACAACCACTCTATTGTCTCACCACCATGGTAACCACTACTGTGTGATTGGCGAACCCTAACCATGCTCTGTCCTCATTCAATGCGCTGCGCAGCGAGCCTGCTGTACAACTTAATTAAGCGTCATGATTAATGACGGCTGAATAGTGCCATAAGTTCAAAATGACTGGTATGAGGAAACATATCCATTCCAGCAATTTTTTGTAATTGATACCCCGCATTGAGTAACCCTTTGCTGTCACGAGCAAAGGTAGCGGCATTACAAGATACGTACAATATTTGTGCCGGTTTCAATGCAACTATCTGGGCAATAGCGCCCTCTGCGCCCGCACGAGCGGGGTCCAATACCACTTTATGGTATACAGGACGATTCCATTCAGCCTTCCCCCAAGGTAGGTGCAAATCGGCTTGCCAAAAATGCACATTGTATACGCCATTTGCTTGGGCATTATGCTGCGCTTGCTGCACCATTTTTGTTAAGCCCTCAACACCATGCACCAATTTAGCGCCCTGCGCCAGCGCTAAACTAAAGTTACCCATCCCAGCATAAAGATCAAGAATGATATCATCCGCTGTCGGCGCTAACCATGCCAAAGCTTGATTCACCATCTGTTGATTAATCTGCGCATTGACTTGAATAAAGTCGTCCGGCGCAAAAGATAACGACAAGTGTTGATCAGGTAAGGTATACATGGGCGAGGCTCGATCAGATTGCCAATAACACAATTCGCCAGGTGCGGCTTCTCCTAACCATGTTGCTTCAGGCCAAGCAGCAACAAATGCTTGCTGTTGTGCTTCAGTTAATGCCTCGGTATGGCGTACCACAACAAAGGGTTGTCCCTCGGCGTCAATCACTTCGGCATGGGTAATGCACCCAGGCTGTGGCAATCCACTAACAACCTGCTTTAACACGGCAAATATCGGTGTTAAAACGGTGCTAAGTACTGCACACGCGGTGATAGGAGTAAGGGCTTTGCTGGCCGGCTGACGAAAGCCCACGATAACCTTTCGTGTTTTCTTTTCAAACCATACTCCAATACGTGCTTTACGCCGATAACCTTGCGCTGCACCACTTAATAACGGTTGCCATGGTAGCTCCGCCAGCTGTAATTGATGACGCAACAACGCATCAATACCTTGTTGTTTTAATTGTTGTTGCGCAGTAGGCGACAGATGTTGTAATTGGCAACCACCACAATGGTGAATATGTGCGCAGAACGGTTCTGTACGCATAGGGCTACGCTGGATAACCTGTTCTGTGCGCGCTTTTAAAAACCCGGGTTTATCTTCAATTATCTTAACCAAGACCTGTTCGCCGGGTAAGGCGCCACTGACAAACGTAATTTTGTCTTGATAACGCGCAATACCGTTACCTTCATAATCAGCGCGATCTATCTGCAACTTCAATTGCTGACCAGCGCGCTGCGCTTTTTGTTTCTGTTTATAGAGCATTACCATTCGTAGCAGGTCTTATAGGCATTTTTCAATGGATGTGTCATTATGACATGGCTGAGCTTAATTGTAACAAGTGCCGAGCCCTGATGAAGAAAATTGGTTTACGCTTTTGGTTAATTTTATGCAGTGTACTGCCGGCATTGCTTGTTGCCTTGCTCCTTGGTAGCTATTTTAATCATAAGCAACAGCAAGAAAGCGCGCTTCATTTACGAGAGCGAGCCGCAAATATTGCTTTATCCTTAGCCATCAGCAGCCAAGAGCTGCTACAACAACAGCAATTGCACACGATAAAATTATTATTAGAGCAAGCGCATCGGCTCAATTCACCCTTGGTGATCAGCATTTCGCTGTTTAACGCTAAAGGCGATCTATTACTCACCAGTAACACACAACACGATCTAAGCACAGAAGCATGGCATCAACACACGGCAAAACCAGTGCATTTGAGCTATTTAGATCAGCAACAACACCTATTGGTGTATCAGCCATTGTTAAAAACCAACCCGTTGCGAGATTCCGAGCCAGGCTATTTATTATTGCAATTTGAGCAACAACAATTGCTGTTAGAACAAAAAATCGGGTTTTTACATAGCAGTTTATTAGTGGCATTAGCGCTTTTTCTCGCCTTGTGCTTAGCCTTTTATCTTATCCAAAAGTTACAACCAGAAATTCATCGCATCAAAAAACAAATGCAACAATTGATGGATGGGCAATATCGCGTTCGGGCCTATCCATTGGGGATCCGAGAATTGGATCAATTGCAAACCGGTATTATGCAATTGGCTGATCGTTTGGCGCAGTTTGAGCAAGATATGCAACAAAACATTGAGCAAGTGACCAGCGATCTGCAGCAAAGTATGGAACAGCTCGAAATACAAAATATCCAACTAGATTTTGCCAAGCGCAAAGCCCTAGAAGATAATCGTCAAAAATCAGATTTTTTGGCCAAGATGAGCCACGAGTTGCGCACGCCACTGAATGCCGTGATTGGCTTCACTCGACAATTGCTAAAAACCCCACTTAGCCATCATCAAAGTGATTATTTGCATACTATTCAAAAGTCTGCCAACAGCCTGCTAAATTTAGTCAACGACGTACTCGATTTTTCGCGCCTTGAAGAAGGTCGCATGTCAATAAATCCAGAACCATTTTCGCTGCGCGATACGTTAAATGATGCCACTGAATTGCTCGCAGCAAACGCCTTTGATAAACAATTAGAATTGGTATTGATTGTCGATCCCGAATGTCCGGACGATGTGATTGCCGATCCAGCGCGCATTAATCAGGTATTAATGAATATTGCTGGCAATGCCATTAAATTTACTGAACATGGCAGCGTTGTGATCAGAGTAACCGCCACAACCCTAAATGAAGAGCAAACGCTTATTCATATCTCAATTAAAGATACGGGCCGTGGGATCAGTAAAGAAAAACAAGCTCGGCTGTTTGATGGAATTTCGCCAATTGAACAAAACGATCAACAAACCGGATCGGGATTAGGATTGCTGATCTCAAAGCGGCTAGTCAACGCCATGCAAGGGAATATCGGCTTTGAAAGTTCGCCAGGCGAGGGATCAACCTTTTGGTTTACCATTAAATGCCAGCGGCATCAATTAGCCGTAGCCGAGCCGCTGCCACTGGAATTATTAGAGCAGAAGACGGTTTTATATTTTGAACCCCAACAATATTCGCGTGAAGCAACCTTACAATTGCTAAAAAGTTGGGGTATGCACGTCACGGTATGCGCTACTAAAGCCCAACTACAACAAGCCATAAACCAGAATACCCAGTATGCCATAGGGTTGCTGGGTCGTGCTGTTGCCATTAACCAAGTAAACGAAATTATTAGTTTGGTACAACGTTTAAAAACACATTGTCATCATATGTATTTACTGGTTAATACGTTATCACCCAATTTGCGAGAGGCATTGCTCAGTTCAGGTGCCAATGCGTGCTTACCAAAACCTGCACATATGCGCAAATTGGCATTAACGTTGGCACAGCCGTATCATCAGCCTTTTTTAGAACAGATCGCGCCAGCTAAACCCAACCTCTATCCCTTAAAAGTGCTGACGGTAGATGATAACGAAGCAAATTTAAAACTTATCAACACACTATTAAGAGAACGGGTACAGCATTTAGACTCGGCCCGAGATGGTGCAGAAGCCTGGCAAAAAACCACGCAACATGTTTATGATATTATTTTCATGGATATCAATATGCCGGTGATGGACGGTATTAGCGCTTGTCAACGTATTCGCCAAAGCTCACTGAATGAACACACCCCCATTATTGCCGTGACCGCACATGCTATGGATGGAGAACGCGCGCGCTTAATCAGTTTAGGGTTCAGTGAATTTTTAACCAAACCTTTAGATGAAAAAATGCTGCATTACACGTTACAGGAATTTTGTCAGCTACAGAAAAATCCGCAACAATTATCGCACCCGCATTTAACAACAGTGCCTTTAATCGATTGGCATGTAGCCTTACAGCGTGCTGCCGGTAAACCCGAGTTAGCGCAAGAGATGTTACTTTTATTGATTAAGTCGCTGCCACAGTCTGATAAGCAAATTCGACAAGCCATCACCGACAATGATCAACAAGTGTTATTGCATGCCTTGCATAAACTTCATGGTGCCTGCTGCTACACTGGCGTACCGCGTTTAAAAAACGTGTTAGAAGCACTAGAAACTCAGTTGAAGAAAGGCGCTAATATTAAGTTATTAGAGCCAGAATTGTATGAGCTAGACGATGTGATACAAATGCTACTAGAAGCCGATACCAGCATGCCAGAGGAGCTACTCTAGGCCTCTAATATCACGGTGGCGCAGGCATAAGCTTGTTCATCACTGATACTGATCCAAGTAAACTTAACGTCCATTGAGGCCGCGAGTTCAGCGGCAAAACCGCTTAATACAAGCTCAGGCTTACCTTGGGTATCATGACGAATTTCGAAATGCTGAAACGAAATACCGCGGCCAATACCTGTCCCTAAGGCTTTTGCAGCGGCTTCTTTCGCTGCAAACCGCTTGGCAAAATAACGTTCAGGCTGACTATGCGCGGCAAACTCTTCTTGCTCAAAAGGCGTTAATACCCGCTGCACTAGCCGCGGGCTTTGCTGCAAACTGTGACTGATCCGTGCTATTTCAATAATATCAGTACCCAGCCCACGAATGGCCATTAGCCTCTGGCCTCCACCATTAAACGTTTCATTTCGGTTACCGCTGGACCTAAGCCGCTGAAAAGCGCTCGGGCAATAATGGCATGGCCAATATTTAACTCATACATTTGTGGGATGGCGGCAATGGGTTGTACATTATGATAATGTAAACCATGACCGGCATTAACAATGAGTCCGAGTGATGCGGCATAAGCCGCTGCGTCGGCAATCCGGATTAGCTCGGCTTGCTGTTCAGCTGCCTTCGTTGCTTCAGCATACCTTCCGGTATGAATTTCAATATAAGGCGCACCTGCGGCGACAGCGGCTTCAATTTGTTTTTTATCGGCATCAATAAATAACGACACCAAAATATCAGACGCGGCCAACTGCGCAACAGCATCGGTCATTCGGCTAAGTTGCCCCGCTACATCTAATCCACCTTCGGTGGTTAATTCAGTGCGTTTCTCCGGCACCAGACAGCTAAAATGAGGCTTTAATTTACAGGCAATACCTAACATTTCCTCAGTTACCGCCATTTCAAAATTAAGCCGGGTTGCTAGGGTATCGCGTAAAATAAATACGTCTCGATCAATAATATGACGACGATCTTCGCGTAAATGCACAGTAATGCCGTCAGCTCCCGCTTGCTCAGCCATTAGCGCGGCATGCACAGGTTCAGGGTAAGCCGTACCACGTGCATTACGAACAGTCGCTATGTGGTCAATATTGACCCCTAAATAAATTGCGCTCATGTGACTCTCCAATATTTTGCCATCCCAACATGGCATCATGACTGCGGCGAGGCCGGTGAAGGATTCATTTTTTCTAACTGATTAAACAACGCCCGACTTGCAAGCGGTTTATTACCTAACAAGGGCGCAAATAAGTGGCGGCTCAGCAATTTTGCGGCCAGCAAGGTTTCAGGTTCATGCCATTGTTGTGCAGCAATAGCCCAAAGCTGCCGCCCTTGCCAAGCGTGCTTTGGATAGGGTGTTTGCTGAGATATGGGCATAAAACCGTGCTCAGGCGCGTAATAATAATACTGCTCAGCCTGTAAACCCTGTTGTAACGCATCATAATCCCAATCTGGCAATACGCCCAATTCAGCTAATAATGAAAACTCGAATTGTCGTAAACAAGGCTCTAATTGCTCAGACGCATGCTGTGCTAACGCTAAAGATTGCAACGCCATTTCATAAGACGTAAACAATTGCTCTGCGGCCGTATCTGTTGGCCAAAGTCGGCAAATTAATTCGTTAATATACAAGCCACTAAACAACACTTTACCGCTAAGTTGATGCGCGGGGTGTTGCTCTTCGAGTTGCCGTACATTTTTCAAACTGCCTCGCCCCACTAGCGCTATGCTAAAAAGTTGAAAAGGCTGTAACGAACGGTATTGTTTACCTTGTCGCTTACGAATAACCGCATCTATCCGCCCTTGTTCGGGCAACAATAATTGCAGTAAGAGTTTGTCTTCCTGAAAGGGACGGCTATGTAAAATATAGGCAGGCCATAATTTACCGTCCATCATCGGGGCTAATCTTCGCCGTATCCCAAGCTGCGTAAGGCTCTTTCGTCATCCGCCCAACCTGATTTAACCTTCACCCATACCTGTAAAAACACGGGGGCATCAAGCATATCGGCCATGTCTAAACGCGCTTCGGTAGCGATTTGCTTAATACGCTCACCTTTGTTACCAATTACCATACGTTTTTGGCTTTCGCGCTCAACCAACACCAGCGCAGCGATATGAAAATGCTTTTCTTCCCATTTAAATCGCTCTATCTCAACCGTAACCGCATAGGGTAATTCATCACCTAGAAAACGCATTAATTTTTCGCGTACAATTTCTGCCGCCATAAAACGCTGCGAACGATCAGTAATGTAATCATCCGGGAAAAAAAATTCGCATGGCGGTAATTGTTGTTGTACTACTTTACGCAATGCACTGACATTGTCACCCGATTCTGCTGACAACGGCACCACCTGCAAAAAATTAAGCTGACTTCCTAGCCATTGTAAATGCGGTAATAATTCGGCTTTGTCTTTGTAAAGATCAACTTTGTTAACCACTAAAATAACGGGTTTTTGCGCCGCAATCAGCTTACTAAGCACCATCTGATCATCATCATGCCAACGGGTACCCTCAACCACAAATAACACCAATTCGACATCTAAGATTGAAGACGCCGCGGCTTTGTTCATCAAACGATTAATCGCACGCTTTTCTTCTATGTGCAGGCCAGGGGTATCAACGTAAACAGTTTGGTGCTGGCCATCGGTATCAATACCCACTATACGATGCCGAGTGGTTTGCGGTTTTTTTGAAGTAATACTCACCTTTTGCCCGACTAATTTATTCAGTAGGGTTGATTTACCTACGTTAGGGCGTCCAACAATAGCCACTAATCCTGCAAAGGTTTCAGGGAGTAGTTCATTTGACTTATCTGTCATGTTTAATTTTTTCCAAAGCATACTGAGCAGCATCTTGCTCAGCTTTGCGCCGAGAAGATCCGGTCGCGGTAATGGGTGTCATACCCGGCACAGTACAACGCACCGTAAAGGTTTGCTGATGTGCTTCTCCCACCGTGGCGATGACATCGTAAGTGGGCAAGGGTTTGCGTAAGCCTTGTAAGTATTCCTGTAGCAGCGTTTTAGAATCTTTTTGCTGACCTGGTGTGATCTCAATAAGCCGCTGCTCAAACCACAACATGATTTGTGCTTTACAAGCGGCCATACCACTGTCTAAATAAATGGCGCCAATAATCGCTTCTAACGCATCGGCTAAAATCGATTCACGTCGAAAGCCACCACTTTTTAACTCTCCAGGGCCTAATCGCAAAAACTCAGATAAGCCTAACTCTTGTGCAATAGAGGCTAAGGTTACGCCTTTTACTAGCGCAGAGCGCATCCGTGTTAAATCTCCCTCACGGGTCTCCGGAAAGCGGGCAAACAAGGCTTCGGCAATAACTAATCCGAGTAACGCATCGCCTAAGAACTCTAGACGCTCATTATGCTGCCCTTTACAACTGCGGTGGGTTAACGCCTGCTCTAATAACGCAGGCTCTTGAAACTGATAGCCGATCTTGCGCATTAATGGCGCTAATGGTTTTTGCATAACTCACTCTTAATCGATCGGACCCAAACGCCCAAAACGCACGCCAACAGGCACCCAACGAGGTAACCAGCTATTTGGGTCTTCACTAAATTCAAAACTCATCCAAATAAAGACGGCTTTACCCACCATGTTATCGGCAGGCACAAAACCCCAAAAGCGACTATCAATACTGTTGTCGCGATTATCACCTATGACGAAATAATGCCCTTCAGGTACCACAAACTCATCAATCGCGGTATTGGGCTGTCGATAGTAATTGGCAATATCATCTGGACGCATTGGGGTTTGCAGAATGTTGTAGCTTACCTCCCCCAATTTTTCGACAAAACGGCGTTGCGGCAGTGGGCCAAAAAAGAATTCACCCTCAGCTTGAAAATCTTGTGCGATTGGCTGCAATACACCACAGTCTGAAGTTTGTGCGGGTTGACAAGCTTTGGCGATGTATAATTGTTTGTCCTGATACACGATACGATCGCCGGGTAAGCCAATAACGCGTTTAATGTAATCTAGGCGCGTATCCAAGGGATACTTAAATACAGCCACATCACCACGTGCAGGCGCATTGTTTTGCCATAACGTTTTGCGCCATACCGGGTCTTTAACGTCATAAGAAAACTTTTCCACTAATATAAAGTCGCCAACCAACAACGTCGGCATCATTGATCCTGACGGAATTTGAAAAGGCTCGTACAAAAAAGAGCGAAACAACATAATACCGGCCACTAATGGAAAGATCGATTTCGCTGTTTCTATTACAGTTGGCTCTCTTAAGATAGCCTGCTGCGCTTGCTCAGAGAGCGACGTTTTGGCGTGTGCCTGCGCGCTCACTAGAGCTTGCTGCCGTTTTGGTGCAAGCAATAGCGCGTCTAATAACCAAATTAATCCACATGCCAGTGTAAGTAGCACTAAAAAAATTGCAAAATAACCTGCCATGAAGCGTCCTTAAAATTTGCTAAGCTTATTTACCGACTTTTAAAATAGCCAAGAAAGCTTCTTGTGGTACTTCAACATTCCCCACTTGCTTCATACGCTTTTTACCGTCTTTCTGTTTTTGTAACAGCTTTTTCTTACGGCTGATATCACCGCCGTAACATTTTGCCAATACGTTTTTACGTAACTGTTTCACCGTGGTACGCGCGATAACGTGGTTACCAATGGCTGCTTGAATAGCAATATCAAACATTTGACGCGGGATCAATTCTTTCAGCTTTTCAGCTAATTGACGCCCCCGGCCTTGGGCAAAATCAATATGACTGATGATGGCTAAGGCATCTACGCGCTCACCGTTAATCAGAATATCCACACGCTGCATGTTAGACGTTTGGAAACGTTTAAAACTGTAGTCTAAAGACGCATAACCCCGACTCGTCGATTTTAATCGATCGAAGAAATCCATAACCACTTCGGCCATGGGGAGTTCATACACTACGGCAACCTGACGACCGTGATAGCTCATATTCACTTGCGTTCCGCGCTTCTCGATACACAAGGTAATCACATTACCTAAGTATTCTTGCGGTACTAAAATATGCGCTTCAACAATGGGTTCGCGTATTTCGTCGATATCATTCACAGCAGGCAAAGCGCTGGGATTATCAACCAATACCGTTTCACCGTTTTTCTTAACTACTTCATATACCACTGTTGGCGCGGTAGTGATTAAATCTAAATCATACTCGCGTTCTAAACGCTCTTGGATGATTTCCATGTGCAACATACCAAGGAAACCAATACGGAAGCCAAATCCCAGCGCGCCAGAGTTTTCTGGTTCATAGAATAACGACGAATCGTTTAAACTAAGCTTAGCTAAGGCGTCACGAAAATCTTCATAATCATCACTGGAAACAGGAAACACCCCTGCATACACTTGAGGCTTAATGCGTTTAAAGCCAGGTAAAGGTTTTTCTGCACTGTTTTTGGCTAGCGTTAAGGTATCACCTACTGGCGCGCCCTTAATCTCTTTGATACCGGCAATAATGAAACCGACTTCGCCGGTTTTCAGCTCGCCAGTATCGGTGGCTTTGGGGCTGAATACGCCCACTTTGTCAACTTCATATGTTTGGCCAGTCGACATGACTTTGATTTTGTCTTTTGCTTTGATACTGCCGTGTTTAACACGAACCAGCGAGACAACCCCTTGATACGCATCAAACCAAGAATCAATAATTAAGGCCTGCGTTGGTAGGTCGGCATCGCCTTCTGGGCAAGGCACCTGCTTAACGATGGTTTCTAATACATCTTTAATGCCCAACCCTGTCTTCGCAGAGCATTGTACTGCGCCAATGGCTTCAATACCGATGATGTCTTCAATCTCTTCCGACACACGCTCAGGTTCAGCTTGTGGCAAATCAATTTTATTCAGTACTGGAATAACTTCTAAATTCATATCCAGCGCGGTGTAACAGTTAGCAACGGTTTGAGCTTCAACGCCTTGCCCTGCATCAACCACCAATAACGCACCTTCACACGCCGCTAACGAACGACTTACCTCATAGGTAAAATCAACATGGCCGGGCGTATCGATGAAGTTTAACTGATAGGTTTTACCATCATCGGCTTTGTAGTACAGCGTGACACTTTGCGCTTTTATCGTAATACCGCGCTCACGTTCTAAATCCATTGAATCTAGAACTTGTTGTTGCATTTCGCGATCACTTAGACCACCGCAAAATTGAATAAGACGATCTGACAGGGTAGATTTACCGTGGTCAATGTGGGCGATAATAGAAAAGTTTCTGATATGTTCGAGTTTAGGCATGTTATCCGCAAAAAACTGAAGGCATGTTTGCCGACGCATTAGCCTTGAGCTAAAGACGTGCAACTAAGCATGCTGGTTGTTAACATTAATTAGCGCGAATTGTACTCTATCCGACAGCAGCTTGCTATGGTTGTTGCGTTTCGCTGATGGGGTTACTTACTTTCAAATTTGGTAAAACGTATAGAATCTTGACCTGCTCTTGTTGCTGCTGCAGGTTTCTGCTGTAACGGCTAGCGAGATAAAACCCGCTGGCGGCAGCCAAGATGGCGCTAAGCATTAACCATCCCTCTGCCAATTGCCAAATAGACTGCAGCAACACCATGGTTATTAGAGCAAGTAACAAAGGCACCAAATAGACCATTAAGGCCGCGATGACCAAACCATGCTCTGCTATACCAATTTGCACTTGCTCGCCTGGTAATAAATTCTTGGTAGTTTTAACAAAAAAACGATTTTGCCGAGGCGTGAAGGTTTTGGCCACAATACCGGTACCGCAATCGCTGCTTACTTGGCAACTGTTGCAGGTGCCAACGGGCGTCGTCACTAACCATACTCCATCAGACTCTGCCGCCACCACTGTGGCAATTTCTTCTACCATTTTGGGCTCAATATCACGTTAACAGCTTAAAACAGCGAGTATATCACGACGTAAGAATAACCAGTATTAACGAACTGCGGCGGCTAAGCGCTGCGCAACATCAACATTAATGGGGCCAATAACGGTAATATCGCGCTGAGCATCGGATTGCACAAAAATGGTCACAGCACCATCGCGGTATGCTTGTGTTGGCAGTTGATGGCTGCGTTGCACAAACACAGATACCTGATGCAAACCATCACTTAATAACCAATAACTTAATACTTCTGGCGTTAATTGCGGTACATGCAAGGGTTCAGGAATAATGTCAAAGCCCGCAGGTAACCAACTAAGTTCGTGCTGTTGCGTTGATACCGAAGCGGTTGTCTCGGCAGTGGTCGTATCGGGTAAGTCAATTGTCAGTAATTGCGCCAAACTGCCTGGCATCTCGGGAGTTATGCGTAAGTGAGTAACTTGCCACGTTTCTAGAGCACGGTTTTGGCTGCTTTGATCCTGCTCGGCCAAGGTATCAATTCGTAACGGGAAGCCGGTTTCAACATCTACCCACAACCAGTAATGATAACGTGTTTCATCAATGGCAGAGAGACGTAACAATTGCGCACTGCGGCCATCAATCATGGAACTACTGCCCGCAACTGCGTCATAAAGCTTACGTATTTTTGCGGGTTCTTCAAACAGCAGTGCAGGTAATTCTTTGATACGTTCACTACGTGTGATAAGCGATGGACGCTCAGCCAGTAGGTAATACACCCGATCATTACGTCTGACAATGTCGACACCTTCGGCAAACATCGGTATCAAGTGCTCTATGTCAGCTTCGCCATCCCGACCGTGCAACCAGCGATAGGTTTCAGCTTGCCCACCTTTTAATACGACATAAGACACATCAAAATTATGCTGCCTGACACTGGCTTGCACTTTATCAAATAATACCCATCCAGTACCGTCAGCGTAGGCTGGCATGACCATATTGAGTACAACTAAACAACACATGCCAAACAGCCATTTCATCATTTATGCTCGCGTGGTTCCTGTTCAGCTGTTGCGGCCGTTGTAGGCTGAACCTCAGTGATTCGAACTTGCTGACGATGTGCTTGCAACAACGCTTGTAAACGCCGCTGTTGCTCTTGCATGGCCTGTTGCTCTTGCGCCTCAAAACGACTGTCGACCGAGGTTTGGCTCAAGCTCACCGGCGTGGCAAATCCTGCCACTGGACGTGTTTGTAAAACGGGTGAAGGCATAGACAAATCGGCTTCAAGCGGTTGTTGATATTGTTGCACACCCAATACCGCGACCAACGCCACACTGGCAGCTATCGCACCGTGTGCAGCCGGTTTGAACCATTCCGCATTGGCAGCTTGACGCACACCCATCTTCACTTTTTGCAATAAACTACGCTGCGCTTGCAATTGATAAGTGGGCTCTTGATCCAGCAAACTGGCAAACGTATCGCTAAAATCAACAGGCAAAACACTGTCGGCTTCATTACGCATGATCGCGCCAGTTAATTGATAGCGCTGCACAGTTTGTTGCAACTCAGGTTGAGTTAACAACGCAGACAGTTGCTCTGGTGTAACGGGCTTATTATCTGCGGCCTGTGACAGCCATTCCTGCTTTTCTGACAACATAAAGTTTCCTGTCAAATGGTCTTGTTCAGATTAGGTGTTACCCAATAAGAGGCTTCAACTGTGCATCAATTGCTTCGCGTGCCCGGAAAATACGACTACGAACTGTACCTATTGGACATTCCATTACTTCAGCAATTTCTTCATAACTAAGCCCCTCTAACTCACGCAACGTAATTGCGGTACGTAATTCATCAGGCAGTTTTTCAATGGTGCCAAACACAACATGACGAATTTCTTCCGATAACAACAAGCGTTCTGGCGAATCTTGCTCTTTTAAGGCATCACTGCCTTCAAAATATTCAGCATCTTCAGCGTCCACATCACTGGCTGGCGGTTTACGACCATTTGCAACCAGATAATTTTTAGCACTATTTACGGCAATTCGATAAAGCCAGGTATAAAAGGCACTCTCACCTCGGAAGCCCGGTATGGCACGATAGGCCTTAATAAAGGCTTCTTGTGCAACATCTGCAACATCGCCATGATTAGAGACATATCGTGAAATTAAGTTCGCTATCCTATGCTGATATTTTTTAACCAGAACATTAAACGCTGCTTTATCGCCTTGCTGTACGCGCTGGACTATCTGCCAATCTAATTCTTGCTCGCTCATTCTGTGAGCCTGCCCCTGTAATACTTTTAAGGTGTTGTAAACGAATGGCGCTAGTCAAGCGTATACACTATGACTGTAAGCTGAATAAATAGTTCTGTTTATTTTGACAAAAACGCTAGAATAAGTCGAACTACGTGCCGCAATGCGGCCCAACCTGCTTTAAAAGCAAGGGCCATCAACAGAGTTAAGTGTATCCTATGACACAACCAAAAGAATATCTTTGTGATGTATTAATTATCGGCAGCGGAGCTGCTGGTTTATCACTGGCGTTACAACTGGCCGATCAGGCTAAGGTTATCGTGTTAAGCAAAGGCCCATTGCGTGAGGGGTCTACGCTCTATGCACAAGGCGGCATAGCGGCAGTGTTTGATGAAAACGACAGTATTGCCTCGCATGTTAATGATACCTTAATTGCAGGTGCGGGATTGTGTGAGCCCGCGGCAGTACAATTTACTGCCGAACATGCCAAAGAGGCAATGGAGTGGTTAATTGCCCAAGGTGTGCCGTTTGATCAATATCTTGATACTGATGGCAGCATGAAGTACCACCTTACGCGAGAGGGGGGCCATAGTCATCGGCGAATCTTGCACGCAGCCGACGCAACAGGCAGAGCAGTACAAATTACCTTAGTTGATCAAGTCAAAAACCATCCAAATATTCAATTGTTGGAAAATTATAATGCGATTGATTTGCTTACGGGTAAAAAGTTAGGGCTAGATACCAAACGCTGTTACGGTGCCTATGTTTGGAATAAAGCGGCGTCACAAGTGGAAACTATTCAAGCTAAAGCGGTGGCCTTAGCTACGGGCGGCGCCAGTAAGGTCTATTTGTATACCAGTAATCCAGATGTGGCCAGTGGGGATGGTATCGCCATGGCGTGGCGCGCTGGATGCCGCGTAGCAAATATGGAATTTAATCAATTTCACCCAACCAGTCTGTATCATCCCGCTGCGCCAAACTTTTTAATTACTGAAGCCATGCGTGGCGAAGGGGCCTATCTCAAACGCCCCGATGGTAGCCGTTTTATGCCTGACTTTGATGAACGAGCAGAACTTGCGCCACGGGATATCGTGGCACGTGCTATCGATTTTGAAATGAAACGCTTGGGCGCTAATTCGGTTTTTCTAGATATTAGTCATCAACCAAAAGATTTTATTATTGAACACTTCCCTACCATCTACGCTAAGTGCTTGAGTGTGGGTATCGATATCACGAAAGAAGCGATCCCTGTGGTACCCGCCGCCCACTATACCTGTGGTGGTGTGATGACCAATTTAAATGGTCAAACTGATCTAGACAATTTGTATGCCATTGGTGAGGTGGCTTATACCGGCTTGCATGGCGCTAATCGCATGGCATCTAACTCTTTGCTGGAATGTATTGTGTTTGCGCAAGCAGCCGCTCGGCATATTTTATCCGAGCTCGCCAGTACTCAACCTACCCTAACATTACCCGCTTGGGATGATAGCAGGGTGAGTAACTCAGATGAAGAAGTGGTTATTACCCATAATTGGCATGAGTTGAGATTATTTATGTGGGATTATGTTGGGATAGTGCGGACCGATAAGCGTTTAGAACGAGCATTACACCGCGTTGAGTTATTAAAACAAGAGATTCATGATTACTATAGCCACTTTAGAATCAGCCACAATTTACTGGAGTTACGTAATTTAGTGCAGGTCTCTGAGCTCATTATTCGCTGCGCGATGCAACGAAAAGAAAGCCGCGGTTTGCATTACAATTTAGACTACCCTGAACAGTTAGCTGACAGCAAACCCAGTATTCTTTCACCACACGCTTAACGCCAACGCTGTAATTGGATATGCCGGGCCAATGCCCGGTAATCCGCAGAGGACAACTGATCTGAAAAAATCCATACAACGTGTTTTTTCTGGTGCTGATCTTGCCAACACAGTTGAATTAACCACTGGGTAACTAAACTTCGGGAGCTTAACTGCCCAGCCGCGCGATAAGCAGGTTGCCAATGCACACTGCCCTCAGCCGAAATATATAAAATCATCGAGTGATATGGCGCGCGCCAAGCGTGTAAAAAAATATAAAACCAGAGGCTCAAGATCACCGCGGCTATAGCATAACGTGAACCCGATAACGGCAATAACAAAAACACTGATGCTCCCCCTAATATGGCGAACACCAGGGCATACTGTCGATACCGCGAAGAGGTTAGCGCAATACTAGACTCTAACACGGTTGACGATAAGCTCAATTAGCGCTTGAATGGCAGCATCATCCGAACGATTATGTCCCATAAACCAAGCAAATAAATCGGGATCATCACACGCCAACAAGCGTTCAAAATCTACTTTCTGTTGTTCAGACAAGGCATCGTAACCTTCTTCTACAAAGGGCGCTAACAGCACATCTAATTCCAACATCCCACGACGACAAGCCCAGCGCAATTTAGGCTTACTCATTAACGGGGTACTTATTACTTCTGACATAACGGTTCCTTAAGGTATATTCACGGTTTATGGCGCTTACCAGCACGATTGCCGCTGCATTTCGCCTAGATAAGTGTATAAATAGATAGTAACAAAAATTATCTAAAGGGGTTGAGCTTTTGCACCAAGCCCCAATCTCCTTATAATTACGAGCAACACAAAAGATATTAGCAATGCAAACAACTTGGCTTACTGCAGAACAATACGCGCAACTCTCCTCTCAAGTTCAAGGCGCTTTTATTTCTCCACTACCCGCTTTTCAGGTATTAAATATTAGTGGTCCTGATAAGGTTAAGTACTTACAGGGGCAATCGACTTGCGATCTGACACAACTCACCTCTGATCGTTTTTTGCGTGGGGCGCATTGTGATGCCAAAGGTAAAATGTGGTCAATTTTCCATGTCTTTGAATGTGCAGATACACTGCAAGTTGTCGCATTTCGAGATGAATTAAATGCCTCAACAACGCAATGGCAAAAGTTTGGTGTGTTCTCTAAGGTGACATTTGATCGCACAGAGCAGCATGCTGTATTTGGAATTGGGGGGGAAGGTGCTGAACAATTAATTGAAAAAATTGGTTTTGTTCAGCCGCAAGCCAATGGCGAGCTCACTCGATTACACGACGCGACACTATTAAGACTGGCAGATAACCATTATCTCTTGATAACATCAGCCAGTAACGCCCAACAATTAATGCAGAACACTCTGCCGTGGGCAGCGTCTACCCTATGGTTAAAAGAACATATACTACAGGGTTTTAGTTATCTTGAGCAGCCCTTAATAGGCGAGCTGGTACCGCAGATGCTTAACTTGCAAGCTGTTGATGCGATCAGTTTCACGAAAGGCTGTTATGTTGGCCAAGAAACGGTTGCGCGGTTAAAATATCGCGGCGGTAATAAGCGTGCAGCTTACATTTTATACGCGGACACTGTTGAGTGTCCCGTTGCCGGTTCAGATATTGAGCTGCAATTGGAAAATAACTGGCGCCGAGTTGGCCAGGTCGTGAACGCAGTGAACCTTAACAATCAGCTGTGGTTGATTGCATTACTGCCTAACGACATAACACCGGCAGACGCTTTGCGGTTAAAGTCTGAGCAACCCACAGTGTTGCAACAACTACCGCTACCTTATTCCCTTAATTAAGAGGTTTGCATGACCATTTCTCAAGACAAAGTTGTCGCCATTCACTACACCGTTACCGACACAACCGGTAATCAACTTGATTCTTCTTCCGGTGGCGAACCTCTGGTATTTTTATTCGGCCATGGCGCGTTAATCCCAGGTTTAGAACAGGCACTGCTTGGCAAACAGGCCGGCGAAACGTTCTCTAGCCAAATTGCCGCAGCCGATGCCTATGGCGAACGTCATGATCAATTAGTGCAAGCGGTGCCTAAATCGATGTTTGAAGGGATGGAGGTGGCTGTGGGCATGCGTTTTCGCGCATCTGGACCCGATGGCCGTGAACAACCTGTTATTATTATTGATGTTACTGATGAAGAAGTCGTCGTTGACGGTAACCATCCACTAGCCGGTATTGAACTTCGCTTTGATGTAGAGGTAGTACTCGTTCGCGATGCAACCGCTGAAGAATTAGCGCATGGCCATGTCCATGGCTTAGATGGCCATGCCGGACACTAACACTTCGGTGTGCACTGGCAAATATCCCGACTGAAACCGCTTTTTAAGCGGTTTTTTTGTAAAAAAACACTATGAAAACAATTATAAAGCGGTGCTAATAGCTTAAAACTAGCAACATAAGCCCTATGAATTGCTTGACAGCCAACACAAAGCCACATATTTTTAGCCATCGTGTTCAACCCATATCGAGCAAAAAACCACCGCTGATGAAAGATCGTATTACTATTTCAATATCAAGCGTAAACGGAACCCGGCATTTTAATATCGGAAAGATATTTAAACGAAATGCGGTTATCGGCCTGTGGCTAGTACTCTTTTCTGTGCTGATCACTGCTGCGGTTATTAACTATCTGATGCATACCGTAGACCAAGCCAAAACCGAACAGCAATTACTCACCGAACAAACGACCGCTTTACAAGAACAACTTGCGCAATTAACGGCTGCTAGAGAAACCTTAGAACATGAGCTTACCCTAAAGCAAGATGAGATGGCTCAGGTCACGCAGCGATTAGGTGAAATTGAGGTAAGTTTAGGCTTAGAGCAAGATCTTGATCAAAACTTTGAAGCACGATTAGACATCGCTACAGTAACCTCTAGCGCCCGAATGGCCATGTTACAACTTGTGCCAAACGGTTCACCTTTAGATTTTAACAAACGCTCGTCACGTTATGGCGTTCGTACTCACCCCATCTTAGGCAAACGCAAACATCATAATGGTATCGATCTAACCGCTCCTAAAGGCACTGCTATTTATGCTCCAGCCGATGGTGTTGTGGAAGTGGTAAGACGCAGTAACAGCGGTTATGGTAATTTATTAAAGATCCGCCATGCGTTTGGCTTTGCTACACTCTATGCCCACTTAGACAGTTTTAATGTTGCCAGCGGCACCTTTGTGCACAAGGGGCAACTGATTGCAAAAGCAGGCAATACGGGCAGTTCAACTGCACCGCATTTACATTATGAAATTCATTTTCTAGACCGTTCACTCAATCCACAACATTTTATGGAATGGGATTCGGGTAATTTCGATCTCTTGTTCGAAAAAGAAAGGAGCATCAAATGGGATTCTTTGGTCACTATGCTGCAAACCAAGGCAAGCACACAATTACAACTGTCATCGCTGAAGGATGTGTCTGCCACGGAAGTTGCCGAGTAAACGGAGATATGCAAATAGATGGCGAGTATGAGGGTGATATAGATTGCCGTAGTACCGTCATTATTAGCAGCTCTGGCAAAGTGACTGGCGAGATCCGTGCTGACAAAATCATGATCAACGGGCAGTTTGAAGGCCATATTTTTGCCAACACCGTTGAAATTCTGGCGCAAGGTAAAGCCCAAGGGGTATTACATACCGATAATCTCTGCATTGAACGCGGGGGCAGCTTTTTGGGCGAAACGCATTTAGCGCAATCACAACAACAAAGCTTATTACTAAATGAACAAGCTGCCACCCCTCTGCATGTAGGCTTTGGCTCTGCAAACCCATAACGACCAAAATTGATGTTATAATAGGATACTTTTGCACAAACACAGGGTTTGTGCGGGTTGCAGGATCTATGCTTTGACTCATCCAACATCATTTAACGCCTTTGCGTTACCTCAGGCGCTGTTAGACACACTTGATAGCCTCGCGTTTCATCACGCCACACCCGTTCAGGCGTTAAGCCTACCTGCGATACTGGCAGGTAAAGATTTATTGGCACAGGCCGCAACAGGCTCCGGTAAAACCGCTGCCTTTGCCCTAGGGATCCTAAGCAAACTGAATGTGAAGCGTTTTCGAGTGCAAAGTTTAGTATTATGTCCTACCCGTGAGTTAGCAGAGCAAGTGGCCACCGAAATTCGAACGCTAGCTCGTGGTATCCATAATATTAAGGTATTGACCTTGTGTGGGGGTGTACCCACCAAAGGTCAAACCCTCTCATTGGAACATGGTGCGCATATTATTGTTGGTACACCTGGCCGAGTATTGGATCATTTACAGCAGCAACATCTGCAGTTGGATGAACTTAGCTTGCTGGTGCTAGACGAAGCGGATCGCATGTTAGAGATGGGGTTTGCCGACGACATGCAGCAAATTATTGCCGCAACGCCTTCACAGCGCCAGCAATTGCTGTTTAGTGCGACCTTTGCGCCAGCAGTAAAGAAATTAGCAGATGCCCTACTTAAATCACCTGAGCAGGTTGTCATCGACAGCCCAGCCGCCAAGGCTAGCATTGCGCAGCAATTTTATCTGCTGCCATCACCTAACGATCGGCTTAGCGCCACGGTGCGTTTATTGCTGGCGAAAATGCCTACCAGCTGTGTTATCTTTGCGAATACCCGTAAAGAAGTACAACAGCTCACCGAACACTTGCAACATGCTAAGTTTAGTGTAGCGGCGCTACACGGTGATTTGGAACAACGCGATCGCGAACAGCAACTCTTACAATTTGCCAATGGTAGCTTACAATTGCTGGTTGCTACCGACGTTGCCGCCAGAGGCTTGGATATTGAAAAGCTTGATCTCGTCATTAATTATGAGCTGGCCCATGATACCGACACCCATATTCACCGTATCGGCCGCACGGGTCGCGCGGGTGAGCAAGGCGTGGCTTGCACCCTTTATACTGAGCAAGATGGCTATAAAATCGGCTTACTTGAAGATGTACTCGCCCAGCCCATTATGCCAGAAACCCTACCCGAATTACGCCAAGTTACCCCCCCTATTCCGGCCATGATCACCTTGGAAATCGATGGCGGTAAGAAACAGAAACTGCGCCCAGCGGATATTGTCGGTGCGCTCACTCGGGATGAGCAGGTGACATTTGCTGACATAGGTAAAATACAGCTGCAAGAGACACGCGCCTATGTAGCAGTACGCCGCAGCGCATTTAAAGCGGCATTGCAGCAATTGAATAACAGCAAAATGAAAGGCCGAAGCTTCCGCGCTTATCGCTTAACACCGGCCTAACAGCCGTGTAGCCTACCAGGGTATAACACAGGGATCCCCCTTATTTCAGTTATACCATAATGTCATTCAAAGGTTTTTTGGCGTCGCAGCAGCTTGGTTAATCCTTGCTGCTTTTTACTTTGTAAGCGTTTCAATTGACTGCTATAGCTTGGCTTGGTTGCCAAACGTTTTTTGGGGGTTTTGGTTACGCTTTGCACCAACAGAATAAATTGCTTTAGGGCGAGTTCGCGGTTTTGCTCTTGGCTGCGACTGTGTTGGCATTTAATCACAATTTTACCGCTTTGCGTGATACGATGATCCGCAAGTTGACTTAATCGTGTTTTATACAATTCCGGTAAACTGGAGCTGGCTATATCAAATTGCAGTAATACGGCTGTGGACACTTTATTCACATGCTGGCCACCAGGGCCAGATGCGCGAATAAATTGCCAACTGATTTCTTCATCTGCTAACTGCAGCGTGGGTGTAATAGTAATCACGTGCTAATACTCCAGCCCCATGGCGTAGTACAAATAGGATCACCGCTCCCAATACGCTTCTTCTAAGCTATCTTCACGCTCGGGTAAGCCTTTCGATAGGCGCGGTGCATTTTGTACCAGTATTTCATAACTGACCCGGTTAGCATACTTACAAAGCTGTGCAAAAGACGAATACGCCAGATAAGCCTGTTCATGTTTACTGGAAAGCGGTTGTACCTGCTTATGGTAGTGGTTTGCAGCCATATCATGCAAAATTGCCGCTAACGCGCCATCACCAGCACCATTGGTATTTTTAATCCGCTCGGGTCCACCCAAATAAGGATCAATATGCGAGTAAACTTTTAGGGGTTGCCGGCAATCTTTGCGCAGCATAGGGCGACTAAACTCATAACGGTTAAAGTCAGCTAACGTGGCCGACTTAATCGGATTACTGCTTTCCCGTTTGATTGGCTCGTCCGTGTACCCACACAAATATAAGCCATCAGCCCCAGCAGTAATTAATACCATATCGGTAAATTCCAGCGCAGCCTCTGCTGCCAATAGGGGATCAGTAAACCCGGTTAGCGCTTCTGCTTCTAACTCATTCATCGCCAGCACATTGACATAGCGATTAACGGTTTGCAAAATCTGCTCACGATTTTCTTCAACTAAATGCCGTGTGCCTAAACTCATGACGACGGGCACCTGATGCGTATTGGCATCGGCTAGGGCTTTTAACATAGCTTGTTGGATAGGTTGTCCTGTCGCCCGTAATGGATAGGCACTAACAACAAATGCCGCGGCTGCAGCAATAATGTCGGTAGGAATATAATCTGGGGCAAGCTGATCCATATCACTTGGATCAATCACAAAAGTGCGCTCACCATCAGGTGTGATCATCGTAATACCACGGCCAATATCGCCCGCCACGCCTTGCAGCCGATTCATATCGACTTTAGAACTGGTATGACACACATAATGATAAGCAGGTGAACCTAATGCAATATTAGCCGACATAACGCCAAGCAATACCGATTTATCATCAGCTAGCACAGAATAATTATGAATGGTATTGCCAATAGTGCCGCCCGCAAAATGATCCGAAATAGCTTGCTCAACCACTAATTCATGATAAATCCTATTGGCTTTTTCGTGCCCTACCAGATTAGATAAGCCTTTGGGAATATCATGCTTGGCTAAGAAATCATCACTGACACTGGCAACAACATCTACTATTGTTTGATCGAGACCAACAATGTAGGTGTCTAATTCCGGGCGCACTTCAAAGCTGGGTAACTGCGGTTTAGGTTGAGAGACAGGAAAGTAATGCTTAATTTTGCGTAGACCAGGAAATTTCATAACGTAGGCTCACCAAAGGACAGAGCGGTATTTTACCAAAAATACCGGCAAAAAAGTAATGTCAGTTTGCTTCACGCAAAAAAACGGGCTTGTCAGCGGTTGAATCTGCTGCACTGTAGTAATACCCAGCGACATTAAACTCGGTTAACTGCGTGGCAGACGTTAAACGTTGCTCAATAACATAACGTGCCATCAAGCCACGTGCTTTTTTGGCATAAAAACTGATGATCTTATACTGACCATTTTTGTAATCTTTAAACTCTGGCGTAATAATACGGGCATTAAGCTGTTTTTTATCCACAGCCTTAAAATATTCTTGAGAGGCTAAATTAAGCAAGGTATCACTCTGCAGAGCCGTTAATTGTTGCTGTAAATGAGTAGCAATTTTACTTTTCCAAAAAGCGTACAAGTCGGCACCGCTTTGATTAGCTAGTTTTGTGCCCATTTCAAGTCGATAGGCTTGCATTAAGTCTAAAGGTCGTAATACACCATACAAGCCACTTAAAATGCGCAAGTGTTGCTGTGCAAATGCCAAATCCTCTGCCGTTAAGCTTTCGGCTGCAAGGCCTTGATACACATCACCATTAAACATGAAAAGCGCCGCTTTAGCATTATCTTGCTGAAAAGGCGGTTGCCACTGCGCAAATCGAGCCGCATTTAAGCCCGCTAATTTGTCGCTAATGTGCATTAAAGACGCTAACTCGCTCGGGGTTAAGGCTTTACACACCTTTGCTAATTCTGAGGCGTCAGCCAACAACGCCGGTTGCGTTACCGATACAGCGGGCGAATAAGGCGTTAAATCCAAATCTTTGGCGGGCGAAACAACCATTAACATAGGGCGATCTCTCTAAAGTAAAAAAAGTAAGCAGGTTATCCCGCCTGATAGCGACTTGAGAGCTTGCAGACGGCGCTGACGCCCATTATGCTGTTTAGCAGCATGATTGCAAAAGGAATCTGCAAAACGATACCTAATCCATTAGGTTTCCCCGTGGCCAGATCGCAAAATGTTGTTTTTTTATTACACATTTTCCACACATCAGGCCAAATAGCCGTATAATTCAGCATATCTCTGCACTTAAATGGTAATTAAACAACATGAATGATCTCTTAAGTCAATTAAAAGCCGTAACAACCGTGGTAGTAGATAGCGGCGATCTCGGCGCCATAGAACAATTTCGGCCGGTAGATGCCACCACGAATCCTTCTTTACTGCTGAACGCAAGCCAATTGGACTTTGCCAAACCTTTACTGGCGGCTGCGGTAGCCTTTGCTAAAACGCAAACCAATGACGCTGCGGCACAGTTGAGTCTGGCAAGCGATAAATTTGCCGTAGATGTCGGCACCGCTATTAGCAAACTGGTACCTGGCCGTGTTTCAACTGAAGTGGATGCGCGTTTATCTTTTGATACCACAGCAACCTTGGCAAAAGCCCATCAATTAGTGGCACTTTATCAACAAAATGGCATCAGCAAAGATCGGATCTTAATCAAAATTGCGTCTACTTGGGAAGGGATCCAAGCGGCAAAAGTGCTAGAGCAAGAAGGCATACAGTGTAATTTAACGTTGCTATTTCATATGGCACAAGCTCGGGCTTGCGCTGAAGCCGGCGTATTTTTAATCTCTCCTTTTGTCGGTCGTATTTTAGATTGGTACAAAGCCAATACAAAGCAAGACTATACCGCAGAAACGGATCCTGGCGTTTTATCGGTACGGGAAATTTATCAATTCTTTAAAGCGCATGGCTATCCTACCGTGGTAATGGGCGCCAGCTTCCGAAATGTTGGCGAAGTTTTAGCCCTTGCGGGATGTGATCGCTTGACGATTAGCCCAGGCTTACTGGATGAATTAAGTCAGCAACAAGGGGAACTGGTGGTGAAACTGCAAGATACCGGCGCAACGCAGCAAAAACCGGCACCGTTGAGCGAACAGGCGTTCCGCTGGGCATTAAATGAAGATGCCATGGCGACAGAAAAACTCGCTGAGGGCATCCGTAAATTTGCCATTGATCAACGTAAACTAGAAGATGTGATTAAAGCGCAGCTTTAAGTTATTGGGGGAGAAGAGTATGTCGATTACGTTATCAGCGTTGTTGCAACCTTTAGCGCAGCAGCAACCGCCTTTGCGTGAGCTGTTTGCCGCAGAACCGGGGCGCGCCAAACGCTTTAGTGCCAAGGCATGTGGTATTTACCTAGATTATTCTAAAAATTTAATCGACGAACAAAGCTGGCAAACGCTGCAGCAATTGGCGGCACAAAGCCCCATTAAACAGCTGTGTCAGCAAATGCAAGCAGGCGCAGCCATTAACAATACCGAGCAACGGGCTGTCTGGCATACGCGTTTACGGCAACAAAATTTGAGCAACCTTGCACTTGACGGTGAAGATATTGGTGCGGCAATTTTAGCCTGCCGCGAGAAAATGGCGGACTTGATCACGCAATTGCATCAGCAACAGTATATTGGCTACCAAGGCCAACCTATTACAGATGTAGTTTGGGTAGGTATTGGTGGCTCGCTGTTAGGACCACAAATGGCCGTTGAAGCTTTAACACCCTATCATTGTAGCCCTATTACATTGCACTTTGCCGGTAACATCGATGGCGCGGTGGTCAGCGATATTACGCGCGCGTTAAATCCTGCCACCACACTGGTTATTGTGGCGTCTAAATCATTTGGTACCGAAGAAACCAAGCAAAATGCGCTAGCGCTGCGCCAGTGGTTTCAAGATGCCGGTGCCGACAGTGCAGCCATTGCAAAACATTTTTGGGCAACGTCTTCCAATATCCAAGCGGCAGCCGATTTTGGGATCATTGAGCAACATATTTTACCCATGTGGGATTGGGTAGGCGGCCGCTACTCTCTTTGGTCTGCTATTGGTTTCCCCGTAGCACTTATGATTGGCAACGATGCGTTTGCTCAGTTATTGCACGGCGCGGCAGACATGGATCAGCATTTTTTTAGTACGCCATTTAGCGAAAACCTGCCGGTGATTTTGGCATTATTGGGCGTATGGTATATCAATGGTTTTGGTTGCCAAGCGCAAGCACTGCTGCCCTACAGCCATTATTTACGTTTACTGCCCTCTTATGTACAACAGTTGGATATGGAAAGTAATGGTAAATCGGTAGATCGCGCTGGGCATGCCCTGACCGATGCGACCGCCCCCGTTATTTGGGGAGATGCAGGGACCAATGGCCAACATGCTTATCATCAATTACTGCATCAAAGCCAGTTAAAAGTGCCTGCAGATTTTATTCTGCCATTACAGGTAAGCCATAATTTATCTGATCAACATCAACGGCTAGCAGCACATTGTTTTGCACAAACGCAAGCGCTTATGCAAGGTAAAACCTTGCAAGAAGCCACGGCAGAATGCTTAGCACAAGGGCTGTCGGAGCAGGCTGCGGCTGAACTGGCCCCGCATAAAGTATCACCTGGCAATAAGCCCAGTAATACGCTGCTTCTGGACGCGTTATCGCCATACCATCTTGGTGCATTAATTGCGCTTTACGAGCATAAAGTGTTTTGCCAGGGGGCTATTTGGGCCTTAAATAGTTTTGATCAATGGGGAGTTGAGTTAGGCAAACAACTGTCTGGCCCTATTTATCAGGCATTAAGTGGAAAAACATCGGGTAACTTTGATAGTTCAACTGCCCGTTTAATTGCGCATTTCTTGGAAAGTCACACAGCGTAATAGCTGCCATCAAATTTGGCAGCCGTTGCCAAACATGTTGCTAAGTAAAGGCTGCTTTTGCAGCCTTTTTCTTTAGTATGTCATCAGTCTGTCACGTATTACGGTTATTTTTGTTTCAATTTCGACCAAAGTATGGTAGAAACTTTGTTGAAAATAACAACAATAATCCACATCAGATGAGGCCGTAATATGGAAAGCTTCGAAGACTTACTGAATATGTTGGAACGCCCCGCGGCAAAAACCCGTGCGGTTAAACGTAAATGGCGTGAAATAGAAGAACTAAAGGAGCGCCAGCGCTTAAAAAAAGAGCTCTGTGATATCGATTGGACGATTGAACCTGAGCTAAGTGATATCGAATTATAAATAATGGCTCACGGATTTCCGTGAGCCATTTTTTTTCGATGCCTGTTTAAGCGGCCTTACTTTGCTAATTTGCCTGAATAAAGCGAATAGCGGGTAAACATACGCTTATGCTCGAGGAGATCACTTGCTACCGCCTGACTCACCACAGTCAGTGTGGATATCAGTACATAACACTGTGCCAGTTAATGGGCTTTTGTCCTTTTGAGGCTAAAAGGCTATTGGTTTGTAAAAAATGACCGCAGCCTAAAAAACCACGGTGTGCTGACAATGGTGAAGGATGTGGCGCCATTAAAATTGCATGACGCCTGTCATCGATTAAAGTGGCCTTTTTCTGAGCATGCGATCCCCAGAGTAAAAAAACCACATGCTCGGCATGCGCGCTGATTTGCCGAATCACTTGATCGGTAAAGCTTTCCCACCCTAATTTTCTGTGAGAATTGGGTGTATTGGCTTCAACGGTTAGTATGGTATTCAACAGTAACACCCCCTGCTCTGCCCAGCTTTGTAAAAAACCGTGTTTAGGGGGTTGAAAGTCTGCATACTCCAGCGCTAACTCTTTATAAATATTTACTAAAGAAGGCGGCACACGCACACTGGTGCGAACCGAAAAAGCCAAACCATGTGCTTGGTTCGGCCCATGATAAGGATCTTGCCCTAAAATCACCACTTTAAGATCGGCAAAGCGAGTTAACTTAAACGCGTTAAAAATTTCGCTATCTGCAGGATAAATCACCGTACCGTTAGCACGACGTTCCTTGATCTGTGCTAAACAGTGTTGAAAATAAGGCTGTTGCTTTTCCTCGCTCAGTAGCGCTTGCCAGTCCATTAACGTTGTACCACTTGACGAATAACCTGTTCTAAGGCCGCAAATTCTGCAGGAATATCTAGGTTTAATCCTGGCTCTGCTGCGCACTGCGCTAACACAGCCGGCAACGCAATCGGATTCCCTAAGATATTTTCAACTTGCTCTTTAAACTTAGCAGGGTGAGCAGTACCTAAAAAGATACCTACTTCACCAGGCTGTAAACTGCGTTTTAACGCTTTATAGGCTATCGCCGCATGTGGCTCACTTAAATACCCTTCTTGCGCCAACACGCGCATACCCAATTGTGTATCATCTTCATCAACCGCCACAGCTTCAATATCGCTTCGGACAATCATCCCTTGCGCTAATAACGCTTCAACTCTCGGCCAGTTATTTGGCGCGCTAACATCCATGGCATTTGAGAGTGTCGCAACGGTAGCATGCGGCTGCCACACACCACTTTGCCAATAACGAGGAACCGTATCGTTAGCATTGGTTGCGGCAACCATCCGCTTAATGGGTAGCCCTAACGCTTTAGCAATTAAGCCAGCCGTTAAATTACCAAAATTACCACTGGGTACGGCAATAACAACCTGATCGCGCTGCTCAGCGGGAACCTGCGCAATCGCTTCAAAGTAATAACAAATTTGCGCGAATAACCGGCTAATATTAATTGAGTTAGCTGAATTAATATTAAATTCACTGACCAAGGCTTTATCATCAAATACCTGCTTTACCAGCGCTTGGCACTGATCAAAATCACCCTCTACCGCCAAGGTGGTGATATTTTCGCCCAACGTGGTAAACAGTTTTTCCTGTAAAATACTGATTTTCCCTTTAGGGTATAAAATAACAACCTGCACACCAGGCTGGCGAAAAAAAGCATGTGCAACGGCAGCCCCAGTATCGCCCGACGTTGCGGTAACAATAGTCGTCTGCTGTTGTTGCTGGGCTTTTGCTAAGGCCTGCGCCATAAAGCGCCCACCAAAGTCTTTAAACGCTAAGGTTGGGCCATGAAACAATTCTAGACAATGCATTTGTGCATTCACGGCTACAAGCGGCGCCGGAAACGTAAATGCTTGACTCACCATCTCGCGCACTTGCTGCGGGCTTAATTCATCACCAATTAACGCCGATAAAATTTCTGCACTGCGCTGTACTAAAGGCAAACTGAGTAAATGATTAATATCAAGTTGGGGCCATTCGGTTGGAAAAAACAAGCCTTGTTGTTGTCCCAATCCTTGACGAACGGCTTGTAAAAAACTCACCTGCTCGGCAGGTACTTTTAAATTGGTTAATTGCATCTGTTAGTCCTCGAGCGCGCGTGCGCCTAATGTCGCTAAACGACACACTACCGTGAGCGCATCTTGATTTTTTGCATAATGACGTTGGAGATAGTCTGCGGTTTGCTTAGCCAGTTCATCGTTCTGGCACACTGCAAACAGCGTTGGCCCTGCTCCAGAAATCCCTAAATGCGCCACGCCATCAGCCATTAAGGCCTGACGCAGCGGTAACAATTCAGGGATCAAGGGGAGACGTGCGGGCTCTGCAACAAGATCTTTCAAGGCGTTAGCCGCATCCTGCTCATCATCACTGTACAGTGCACTGATAAAGCGGCTTAATGTCCCCGCGAAAGCGATACTATGCGCTAATGATAACTGCTGCGGTAATACCTGACGCGCAGCTTTCGTGGATAATACTGTACCCGGATAACACAGCACTACCCGCCAGTGAGCAAACCAAGGAAGCTGACGACACAGTTTTGGGCTCTCCGGCAGCATCAATTGCAAACCGCCTAAAAAAGAGGGCGCAACATTATCATAATGTACGCTACCGCTAACGCCCCCTTCAGCGATGGCCATAAGGGTTAATAATTGTGTTGGCGTAAAAGGTCGGCCAAAATAGTCATTAAAGGCATAAAATGCCACCACAATCGAACAGGCACTGGATCCCAAACCGCTGCCAACGGGTAAGTTTTTGTGAAGATGCAAACTGAGACGCGGTAAGGGTTTACCCAATGCCTGTTCAAAGGCATAAAATGCCTGAGTAATCAGATTCTGCGTTGTATCAGCAGGTAGCTGATGCACATAGCGCCCACTGATCGATAACGATAACGCTGGCGTTTCTGCAAGAATGTCCAGCACATCGCCTAACAAACTGCCATCAATAGGCTCAAAAGCGGCCCCTAATAAATCAAATCCTACCGAGACATTGCCTGTAGAAGCCGGCGCATAATACCGTTTTATAACCTGTTTTTGCATAAGACTATACCTGTTGCTGCCAACTCAGTGTGCGCAGAATATCGCTAAACACACCCGCCGACGTGACAGCGGCCCCGGCACCATATCCCCGTAATACAAAGGGGATCGGTTGATAGTAACGGCTCAGTATTGAAAGCGCATTTTCGCCATCTTTCACTTTGGCTAACGGATGATCACTCGCTAAGGCCTTAATCGCCACTTTACATTTACCTTGGCGAATCTCACCAATATAACGCAGTACTTTACCGTCTGCTTTTGCCTGCTGCAATTTTGCAGTAAATACCGCATCAACTTCTGTTAACCGCGCCATAAAGTGATCTACACTGCCACTGGCATCAAAATCAGCAGGCAATACAGATTCCACCTCAACATCAGACAGATCCAGAGACAAGCCTGACTCACGCGCCATAATTAATAGTTTGCGTGCCACATCCATCCCCGACAGATCATCACGCGGATCCGGCTCAGTAAAGCCCATCGCTTTGGCCTTTGCTGTTACCGTTGACAACGCCACACCGGCTTCTAATTCCCCAAAAATATAAGACAATGAACCCGACAAAATACCTTCAAACGCCAACAGCTCATCACCTGCATTGATTAATCCTTGCAGGGTATCAATAACCGGTAAACCGGCGCCTACCGTGGTTTCATATAAAAAGCGACGCCGTTGCTGCTGCGCGACCGCTCGAAGCTTATGATAATAATCAAGGCTGGAAGTATTGGCTTTTTTATTGGGTGTGACCACATGAAAACCCGCAGCCAAAAAGTCCACATACTGATCGGCCACTTGTTGTGCACTAGTACAATCCACTAAAACGGGGTTAGTTAAATGCTGCTCTTGTACAAAACGGTTTAGCGCGGTCAACGAAAATTGTTCGGTCGCTGCAGGTAATTGTTGCTGCCAGCTGTCCAGAGCAATGCCATCCGCTGCCAGGAGTAATTGCTTACTATTGGCAATACCATACACGGTAAGTTTGACTTGACGTTGTTTTAAAAACGCTTGTTGGCGATGAATTTGCGCCAGTAATTCTGCTCCCACAACACCACATCCCACTATAAACACATCAATACTGGGAATATGACTAAAAAAGTTTTCGTGACAGACCTTTACCGCATTTTGACAGCTACGTTGCTCCACGACTGCCGAAATAGAACGCTCACTGCTATCTTGGGCAATGGCGACGACATTGACACGGGCTTGTGCCAAAGAGGCAAAAAACTTGGCGGCGACACCTTGGTGTTGCCGCATGCCATCCCCCACCAAACTTACAATTGCCATATCCGATAAAATGCTTAAAGGACGCAGCAGTTTATTTTGTAACTCCAGCTCAAACTCGGCTTCCAAGGCTTTTTTCGCTGCAGTTAAATGCAATTGTGGCACACAAAAACTGATACTAAATTCAGAAGAGGATTGCGTGATCAAGCTCACAGAAATCTGTGAGCGGGCCATGGACGCAAAAACGCGACTAGCCATCCCCACCACCCCTTTTAACCCCGGTCCAGATACCGTGATTAATGCTAAGTGCTCTAAACTTGAAATGCCTTTAACCAATGCTTCACCGTCTCCTTGTACATCAATACAGGTTCCTGGTGCGCTCGGGTTTAAGGTGTTTTTGATGTAACACGGGATCTGGACTCTGGCTAACGGGCCAATCGTTTTTGGGTGCAACACTTTAGCGCCGAAATACGACAGTTCCATGGCTTCATCGTATGAAAGCCGATCAATTAAACGCGTTTGTTTAACTTGGCGCGGATCCGCACTGTACACACCATCCACATCTGTCCAAATTTCACAGGCGCTAGCCCGAATAGCGGCAGCGATGACTGCGGCAGAATAATCAGAACCATTACGTCCAAGCAGTGCGGTTTCACCTTGTGCGTTACTTGAAACAAAACCGGCTAACACATAGACAGCCGCATGGCGTTGAGCAATTGCCTGCGTTAAAGTTCCCGCTGTGGCAGCAACGTCTGCAGTGGCATTTAGATAATCGCCCTGACTCTTGACTAATTGCACAGCATCTAGCGCAATCACATCTGCCCCCTGCGCTTGTAACAGGGCGGTCATTAACGCGACACTAAATTGTTCACCTAACCCTAAAATTTGTGCCTTAATATGATCAGGACAAAAACGTAACAAACTCATGCCTTGTAATTGCCAGCTTAATTGTTGAATTTGCTGGTTAATTAGCTGAGAAACTCCGGCTTTTTGCTGTTCATTTAAGCGCTCCACAGCATCTAATAACAACTGATAACGCTGCTTTAATTGCTGTAATAATGCCTGGAAATCTGTGCCTAAGTAGGCCAAATCGGTTAATTCTACTAGCGTATTGGTCACGCCTTGCGGCGCAGATAACACCAAACATACTTGCTCTGTCGCAGCCTGTTGCATCACAATGTCGGCCACTTCAGAAAACCGGTTTACTGACGCCAATGATGACCCGCCAAATTTTAGCACTCTCATAACTTTCTCCTCGCGCCTTCAAGTCTTTCCCATTGCACTTTGCGCATAACCCCTTTGGTCTGTGCTTTAAGCTTTTTGGGTATCCGTAGTTTTGTTATCGTAGACCAATAGCCCAGTAAAAAGGCTAAAAAAAAGGCCCGAACCTTTGAGGTCACGGGCCTTTTTACAGACAACACACCGCCGACCTCCTACCCCGTAGGGTTGGTGGTAATAATAATGGTGGTGAGTGCTAACATTTTTATTTTCATATTCACACTATGCACAGACTTTTAGACGTCTGTCAAACTTTTTCTACAGCTTACTATAATAGATGTTTAAAACCGTTGCTCGCCCAAAAAACACTGCCGAAAAATGAGGGCACTACACAACTAGCCCGCTTTTGCCGTTAACGTAAAGACACTGGTTTGATCGCGCCCAGCGCATTTCGCTTGATATAATGCCTGCTCTGCTTGTTGAATAAACGCATCTGTCGGCGTGGCCGTTTCATACACACTGATACCGATACTCATCGTAAGGTGTAATGTCGGATGCTGAGCTAACAGTACCTGTTGAGCCAACTGCTTTTTCATACGATTTGCCACTTCAATCGCACCAACTAAGGGGGTGTCAGGCAAAATCAGGGCAAACTCCGCCCCTGCAAACCGTGCAAATAAATCATTATCACGTAATAACGCGGCAATCATTTTGGCGAAAGATTGTAAAACCATATCGCCTTGCTGATGACTGTATTGATCATTAAACGCTTTAAATCGATCAAGATTAAACAATAACAAGGACAATGGCCGCTCATACCGCTCAGCCCGCGCAATTTCTAACGTAAGCTGCTGCTGCCAAAACGTTCTATTCATTAAGCCTGTTAAACTGTCTTGGCGTTCATGCAGTTTTAATTGCTGCTGCGTAAATAACAGCTGAGCATGATAGCGCACTTGTTCTGATACATCTTGAATCCATAGGCAAAGATGTAACTCGCCGCTGTTTGAATCACGCAGCGGTAGCAAAGTACAGTTTTGAGCCATATAACGTTGCGCGTGTTCTTGCGCCGTTTGCCGAGGAAATTTAAGTAAGTATAAACGTTGCTGCCAACTGATCAGTTCAGGTGTTTGTTGCGTCAGCACCGCTTCAATTTTTCGATTAAACCATGCCTTCGGCACTTCTGGAAACATGGAAAAAAAAGACTTCCCAAGCAGCTCACGTTCAGGTAACTCACTATATCGACATACAAACTTATTAACGTAAACCATTTTACAGTGAGAGTTGAGTACAATCACGCCACCCGGTAACTGTTGCACCATGCTATTAATAATGGATGAAGACAAAAGTATATTCCTTGATACGCTAGCCGCTGTTGCTCAATGTAACGCAAAATAGAACACGGCTAAAACACATTTAGTATTATCATATTGCTATTTATACCACTAACGCCAAAAACCCCTAGCTAAATCCTGACTATTTTTACTAAGCTATTTTAAATAGCGATTATATTCGCTATGGTAACCACTGTTGATAGTGGATATCTTGCTCGCTAACTCAGGGTGACAACATGCAGCAACAAAGTCTGTCAAAAAAGCTGCTGACGAAAGTCTTATCGGTGTATTTTATTCTTACACTCGTTGTAACGGTCGGCCAAGTTTTTGCCGAATATTATAATGCAAAAAACTATATTAAAAACGAACTCAGTACGTTGCAACAAACCTTTGCAGGCAGCCTCACGCGCGCAATTTGGGAACTAAATACACCACAAACGTTAAATATCGCTGATGGATTATTGGCAATCCCCAGTATTGAAGGCATTATTATTCGTGATGATAATGGCAGTATTATTACGCAGTCTGGACGTTTTATTGATATTCAACAACGCTTCAGTAATCAATTAGTGCAACAAGAGCTCAGCCTTAGTGAGCAACAATCTGGTATTTTTGGTTATTCATTTCCTTTAATTTTCGAATTTTCGGGCCGCACCAGCCAAGTGGGCGATGTTACGCTCTTCTCTAGCCGTAATATTGTGATTGAACGCATTGAAGTAGGGCTATACTTTTTATTCTGTAATGCTGTATTAAAAACCACGTTTTTAATTATTCTTTTTCTTATTGCCTTTCGCCGCTATTTAACCGAACCCTTGGCTGACTTAAGCCGTCAAATAGAAGATTTAGAACTGGAGCAGTTAGACGGCTCCAAAATACGTATTTCAGCCGATGAAGGTGCCGAGCTGACTGCTATGGCAGGAGCATATAATCGCTTAATTGCCCGCTTACAAGATTATCAAGCGCAATTAAAACAAACGCAGCAACAACTTCTGTCTTCAAATAACAAACTCGATCAACAAAACCTTTTACTCGAGCAAGAAGTCGCGCGTAAAACCTCAGGGCTAAGTCAAGCGATGATGGATTTACAACAACAAAAACAAGAGTTATTGCAAAAAAAGCAATCTCTGCGTGAAGAAATTGAGCAGCGGCGCCAAACCGAACTTGATTTACGACAAAAACAACGTGAGCTGGAAGATACCATAGATAATTTAAACCAAGCCCAAGATCGCTTGGTACAATCTGAAAAAATGGCGGCACTAGGTGGTTTAGTTGCAGGTATCACCCATGAAGTAAATACACCCGTTGGCATTGGTGTAACAGCAACCAGTTTTTTAGCAGAACGCATTCATCAGTTGGGTTATGCGTACCGTGAAAAAACCCTCACCCCTAAAATGCTTGAAGATTTTTTATCCGAAGCGCAGCAAAGTACTGAATTACTGCAATCAAACCTGAGCCGAGCCTCCGATCTGATTGCAAGTTTTAAACAAATAGCGGTAGATCAGGCTAGCGAAGCGACTCGAACCATCAATCTTTGCGAATATTTACACGAAATTACGCGTTCTCTACAACCGCATTTTAAAAAGACACGCCATCAAATCGAAATCAACTGTGCCGATAATATTATTTTTGATTGCCCCGCAGGCGCTATTTCACAAATTTTTACGAATCTCTTGATGAACTCCCTGATCCACGGCTTTGAAAACATTCCACAGGGTCTGATCCGTATTACAGTAACCGACGACGCAGACAATATAGATATTCGCTACACCGACAATGGTAAAGGCTTACCCCCTGAACAACTGAATAAACTATTTCATCCCTTTTTTACCACGAAACGTGATGAAGGCGGCAGCGGCTTAGGCACGCATATTACCTATAATCTAGTGCGGCAAACCCTTGGGGGTAGCATTGAAGCCACTAGCCAAGTTGGGCAAGGCTTGCATTATCACATCTGGTTCCCAAAAAAAATAAAATAACGGTATACTGCGTTTTTTGAAAAATGGAAATAAACGCGTTATGTGGTTTAAAAATGCCCGTGTGTACAAGTTAAGTGCTCCTCTTACAACCGATATCGTAGCGCTAGAAAGCGCCCTCGCAGACTATAAGTTTAGCCCTTGCACGGGGCAGGAAGCTGTAAGAACCGGTTTCAGCTTTCCACTGCACCCCAGCATTAAACACTATTGCCACCAACAAGCACAGCGCTGGTTTTTTGCTATTAAAAAGCAAGAAAAAGTCTTACCCGCGGCAGTCATTAATGAAGAATTACACCCTAAAATTGAAGCAGCAGAACAAGAGCAAGGTCGTTCCTTGAGCCGCAAAGAAAAACAAGCGTTAAAAGATGATCTTATTCAAAGTTTATTGCCCAGAGCATTCAGCCGCTCGCAGCTGACACAAGGCTATTACGACGTAGAACATCAATGGATCGTGATCAACACCAGTAGTGCCAGTAAAGCTGAAGATATTCTAGCCTTATTACGCAAAGCATTAGGATCTTTACCAGCATTGCCTTGGCTCGACAATCATAAATTAAATAGCCATTTACAAATGTGGTTAGCTGCTGAAGCATTACCAGGAACTTTCCAACTGGGCGCCGACGTTGAACTTAAAGCCCCTGATGAAGAAGGTGCTAAAGTACGGTTTAGTAATCATCTGCTAAGCGCGGACGAAGTACAAACCCATTTACAAGATAAACTGGTCACGCGTATTCGGCTAGAGCAGCCTGAAGGCATGGGACTGACAATGTCAGACGATGGTGGCGTAAAACAGCTCAGCTATCCTGATAGCATTACAGAGCAAAATGATGAACTGGGTTGGGAAGATTTGGTAACCCGATTAGATGCAGACCTACTGTTAATGGCCGACAGCGTTAACCATGCTTTACTAGCGATTAGCCAACAAGTTAACGCGACAACTGAATAATATGCTTCGATAAGCTATCTGACCTTGGTGCGCGGCATTTTCATCTAACCGCGCGCCATACCCTCGTTACGTCGATTCAATGTATTATACCCCCTTCCCGGCATGGCTGCGCCAAGCTAAATTTTGTGTCGCTTTTTTATATTCCCCAAGCCTTACTCGCTATTGAAAAAGCGCGTGAATATCTTGGTATAAACTGGCAATATTCGGCTGCTGCATAAACTCAGGTACGGTGACGACTTGCATCGCGATGTATTGGGTTAAGAGCTGATGTTGCTCTTCAGCCGATTTATAGTACCCTCGCTCAATGGCCGCTAAACGGATAAAGTCGGTATATTCCGGTATGGAATTGGCCCTACAGACGCGCCAGCTTTTTGCGGCTAACTGAAACTCTTCGGCAAACCCCCATGCTTTTAACACTTTTACGCTGATATAAGGCGCAGCTTTATCAATAACACTTTGCAAAAATAGAGGATGCCCAAACACCTCGGGATGACGCTCTGCTTCAGTCAGCACCGCTAAGGCACCAATATTATGTACTAGAGCACAAAGTGTCATGACATCACTGCTTAACGCACATGTTGGCTGCGTGGCTTGATACGATTTCAAACAAGCAACCGCTATGGCTGCAACATGAATATTCTCACGCCATAGTTTGGCTAATTGCTGTTGTACTTGTTTGTATTCTGAAACAAACAATTGTTCTATCGCTAAAGCTGTCGCGACATTTTTAATTTGGCTCAGACCAATCCGAGTAACGGCCTGACTCAGTGTATTGACCTTAATGGAACGGCCCATAAAAGCACTGTTGGCAATTTTCATCATACGCGCGGACAAGGCAGGATCTTGTGCAATCACATCAGCCATTTGTGCCAAACTTACTTTAGGATCATCAGCCCGTTGTCGTACGCGTAAGGCAATTTCAGGCAAAGTAGGTAACACTAACCGATCGTGACGAATCTTATCGTCTAAAATAGTCAGCAACGCTTGTTGTGCACTCATATCATCCTCGTTCTACTGATTTTCATACGATAACGGCCTCGATAACTGGCTACGTGATAGCAAGATAAGACCGTATTCTGGTTTACTAACGTTGAATACTTGCCTGCATTTTCGCTAATAACGCAACCACATCATCTGCATTATGTTGTTTACTGGCTTGTTCTAACAGCCCCGCTAATAACGTGATCTGTGGAAAGCCCATACTCCCTGCGCTACCTTTTAAACTATGTGCCGCAAAGGTAAGTGCGGCCCAGTCATCCTCTGCAGCATAACGTTGCAGCATACGTAATTGTTCTGGCAGTTGTGCCGTAAATTGAGCAATGAGTGCTTGCATGGCCGGATCCGCTGCAAGTTGTTGCTCTAACTGACTCAATGCAGGCATGCCTGTTTTGGCAAAACGTGACAAGATGGCCAAAAACTCTTTTTGCAAAACCGGTTTGCCTAACAAGGCTTGACAACCCGCTTGACGATAACGCTCGGCGTCTTCGGTCATGACATTAGCAGTAACCGCAACAATCGGAACGTTTACCCCCGCTAAGCGCAGTAATTTCGTCGCCTCTTCGCCGCCCATAACTGGCATTTGCATATCCATAAAAATTAAATCAAAGTGGCTATTTAAGGCATGCTCAACCGCTTGATGGCCGTTTACCACCAACTCGAAACTGACCCCTACCTGCTGCAACATTAAGCTTAACAATAATTGATTATCAGGGTTATCTTCCGCCACCAGCACATGTAACTGTAATTGTGCATATGAGGGCGCAGCTTCACGCACAACTGTTTGAGGTTGATAAGCCTCCACCAGCGGCGTAGATGCAGGGAGCTGAAATAGCAGTTCAAAAGAACTGCCAATACCTTTTACACTTTCGACCAGAATATCGCCATTCATCTGTTCCATTAATTTTTTTGAGATGCAAAGCCCCAAACCAGTGCCGCCGAAATCACGCGTTACTGTGGCGTCGGCTTGCACAAAGGGCTGAAACAACCTGGCGATTTCCGTGCTGGTCATGCCAATGCCACTGTCTTTTACTTTAATCGACAACTGATGTAATACTTGATCATAACTTACATGCAGTATGACTTTCCCTTTGCGCGTAAATTTAACCGCATTACTAACCACATTCAGTAACACCTGGCGCACACGTAAACTGTCATTATAAAGCAGTTCTGGTAACGGAAATTGCAGTACCCGTTGGCAGGTGAGTCCTTTCGCCTGTGCTTGCTCCTGAGCTTGCTGAAACACATCATCTAGCATCGCTAAATAACAAAAGTGTTCGGGTACTAATTCTAATTTATCCGCTTCAATTTTTGACAAGTCTAAGATGTCATTGATCAAGCCAAGTAAATGCTCACTGCTGCGTAATACCCGGTTTAAATAATCGGCACGTTTTTCTTGGTGTTGCTCTAATAGTGCTTGTTCACTAAAACCTATGATCGCAGTTAATGGCGTTCGAATTTCGTGGCTCATATTCGCTAAGAATACGCTCTTTAACCGGTTAGCCTGCTCCGCAACTTCACGCGCAAGTGTAAGCGCTTGATTGGCTGCAGCTAAATCATCATTCGCCCGCGCTAAATCTTGAGTACGACGTAACACTTTATCTTCAAGTTGCTGCTTATAGGCTAATTCACGTTCGCGATAAACGCGTAATTGCCGCACCATAACATTAAAAGCAGCAAACATATCACCTAGCTCATCTTGCTTATCTACTGTTAAGGTGATTGATAAGTCGCCACGGCCAACAGCCGTTTTCGCTAAGGTTAATTGTTTTACTGGATCAAAAACGTGCGTAATTAATAATTGATAAATAAACCATGGGACGAGTGCACAACACAGTAGCGTTAACAGAAGAATGAATTGCGGCCAAGGGGTAAATTTACGGTATATCTCCTGCTGATCAACACCATAAATTAATTGATATGCACCAAGTAATGTTCTGCCCACTAACAATTTTTGCTGGCCAAGCAACATTCCTGCCTGCAACGCTGGCTGATCAACACTTTGCTGAATAGCGCGATAATGACTCGGTGTAAAGGCGGTACCAATCAAAGATTGATTTGCGGCATAAGCAATAATAGCCGAACGATTAATCAGCAACGTTATGCTATTGGGTGTGATGGGATTCGCAGCAACATTCACAATCGGCTTAGGATCAACAACCAGCAATAAATATCCCCATACCTGACGATTGTTCGCCACACTGGGCGTGTACAGTTTTTGTACAAAAAACAATTGCAGCTGTCGTTCATCGCCATCAGGTGCTAAAAATATGCTTTGCTCCTCAATCATCGCTTGAACAGCTGAAAAATACTCATTTCGAAAACGGTTTGGTATCGTTGAATCATCCGTGTTTATTGGAAAACTGGCTTCCTCTTCGCCATTAATGTCTAACAATTTAATCGAGAGAACAGCATCATCTTGCGCCGCAACATCAGCAAAAAGTTGGCTTACTGCTTGTGTGGAGGTTTCTGCCGGTGCAGCTAAATATTGCATAAGCTCACTTGCAGTGGACAAAAAAGCAAGACGCGTTTGCTGTACGCGTAAGTAATCATGCACATAGTGTTGCTGCTGCTGAAGACGCTCAGAAACATATTGATACACTTGCAGATCGCGCGCCAAGCTACTATGGGAGTAAGCAAGATAACCCAACAATGCCAAGGGTATGATCAATAACGGCAACATGTATACGAGCAGTGTTTCGCGGAGCCTCATCCTGGCAATGGCCTGTTATATTTTTTTCAGAGAAGGTTTTACAGCATACTCAGCATTCACACTGCCGACAAGACTTTATAGGGCAGCAAACGCAGCTATATTTATGCAAAGACAAACTTTGCCAGAAAAATACCCACTAACACCCATACACTGATCGTTGTCCGCCGCAGTTGTCCCGTTAGTAAACACAGCAAAGCATAACAAATAAACCCCATACCAATGCCATCCGCTATCGAAAACGTTAACGGCATCATAATTAAAATAACCGCGACAGGCACAGCTTGCAGCACATCATCCCACTCTATATGCTGTAAACTGGTCAGCATAAGAGTGGCAACATACAGTAAAGCGCCTGCGGTGGCATACGTTGGCACCATGGCAGCAAGAGGTGAAAACCATAAGGCTAATAGGAAAAACCCGCCAGTGACCACGGCAGTTAGGCCCGTGCGACCACCAGCAGAGACACCGCTAGTGCTTTCAACATAACTCGTTGTAGTGGATGTGCCTAACAACGCACCCACCATACTAGCACTACTATCGGCAATCAGGGCTTTGGGTAATTCTGGAACATGACCATCGGCTTGCATTAGTCCCGCTTTTTGCGTAACAGCCACTAAGGTGCCTGAGGTATCAAAAAGATCTAAAAACAGCAACGTGAGCACTACGGGAATAATGCTCAAGGTCAACGCTTCGTGAAAGTTCAATTGTAAAAAAGTTGGCGCCAATGAGGGCGGGACAGCCAGCACTCCCATAAATTGGCTATCACCTAATACCATACTTATTAACGTCACCACCATGATGCTAACCAATACCGCACTGTGCCAGCCACGATGCGCCAGCGCAAAAATAATAAAAAAACCGAGCAGCGCTAACAGTACCTGCGGGCTATGTAAATTGCCAAGGGTAACTAAGGTGGCAGGACTAGCAACAATAATATTGGCCGTTTTAAGAGCAATAAGCGCTAAAAACATACCGATACCTGCCGCTATCCCCATTTTCAGCGGCAACGGAATACTGTTAATGATCCATTCCCGCACCCGAAATAGGCTTAACAGTAAAAATAATGCACCTGAGAAAAACACTGCAGCCAAAGCCGTTTGCCAACTATAGCCTTGCTCTAAGACAATGACATACGTAAAAAAAGCATTAAGCCCCATGCCCGGTGCCAGTGCGATAGGCAAATTAGCCAACAATCCCATCAACAAACAACCTAAGGCTGCCGCTAAACACGTGGCAACAAATACCGCGCCCTGATCCATCCCAGCTTGCGCAAGTAAGCTGGGATTAACAAAAAGGACATAAGACATGGCCATAAAGGTGGTGAAACCCGCCAAAACCTCGCGACGCAGCGAACTTCCACGTAGCGACACTTTAAAAAACGGATCTAACATGTATTTTCTTCCCTGAACGGCAAACAGAAGTTTTTGATACTCCACCACTGCCCATTTAGTAAATATTAATAAGTGTGAAAAGTAAGCTTAGTTTTGCGTATTAGATGATTTTATTGTCTTGCCAAAACTTTTCTTTTTCCAAGCGCTTTTGGCGCTTTTCGCAGGGTTTATCACAATCGCAGGCCTTGTCGATATTTAGCTCACCTAAACCGCCACAACTGCCTGCTAAGGTTTTGCGTTGCAATAAGTATCCCGCAGCCATAGCCACAACAACCAGTAAAAACAAGCCAAAGGTCAGTAAAAAAATAGTCATAGTAGTCCTCATTGCTCCAGTAAATAAGGTTTAAATGCATCAGAGTATTGCTCTTCAAACCCCTGTTCAGTTTTTACAATTAATAACACCGCTATCTGGTGTGTATTCGCGAATGCAAGTGCCTCTTCTACTGGCAGCACATTAAGCGTAGTCGCATAAGCATCCGCAGTAATCGCTGCCGGATGCAATACCGTACTTGACACGGTTTTATGTTGTACTGGCATACCTGTACGCGGATCAATTAAGTGGGAATAACGAATGCCATCTTCTTCAAAATAATTCCGATAATCGCCCGAAGTGGCTAACGACATGTTTTCTAAGGCGAGAATGCGCTGTACTGCACGCGCCTGACTAACCGGTTTTTCTACCGCGATTTTCCAAGGGCCGGTGGGTTTTTCTGCCCCGACACGCATATCGCCACCGATATCCACCATAAACTGCGTATAACCTTTTGCTAATAGGATCTCAGCTAAGCGATCTACGCCATAGCCTTTGGCAATTGTTGATAAATCTACGGCGACACGGGGCTCATGTTTACTTAACATGTTTTCGTTTAAAGTGAGTTTATCGATACCGACATAATCACGTATAGCCACTAACGCCGAAGATTCTGGCGCATGCGTAATACGTCCCTGGGCGCCAAAGCCCCACAATTCCACCAACGGCCCTACAGTAATATCTAAAATGCCGCCACTTTGTTCCCCAATCCGTAGCGCCTCAGCAATAACACTAGCAGTCTGCGGCGATAGCGGGAAAGGCTCAGTGGTAAGTTGACGGTTAAAACGCATCAATTCTGATTCTGGCCGATACGTAGACATCAAATCGTTTATCAATTCTAATTCGGTGTCTAACACATTTTGTAATGCCGTGAGATCGGGCTGTTGTTCAGCATAAAATTTTACGATGTAATACGTCCCCATCGTTTTACCTTCAATCTGGTATTCTTGTGCACGTGATGCTGGTTGACATGCACTTAGCAAAACAACACAGACAACGAACAAACTACACCACACCAAATGTCTCAAGAATCCCATACAGCCTACTCCAACAAATAAAAAGGGGCGACTCACGTCACCCCAGATATTTTACAGCTTTCGCTAAAGATTAACCACCAAAGTCATCTAACAGAATGTTATCGTCTTCAACGCCTAAATCTTTTAGCATGTTGATCACCGCTTTATTCATCATTGGTGGTCCACACATGTAAAACTCACAATCTTCTGGCGCTTTATGGTTTTTCAGGTAGTTTTCATAAATTACGTTATGAATAAACCCGGTATAACCTGTCCAGTTATCTTCTGGTTGCGGATCAGACAATGCGGTATGCCAAACAAAGTTGTCGTTTTCAGCGGCTAACATATCAAAATCTTCTACATAGAACATTTCACGCTTAGAACGGGCACCGTACCAGAAACTGATCTTACGTTTAGATTTCAGACGACGTAATTGATCGAAGATGTGCGAACGCATTGGCGCCATACCCGCACCACCACCGATAAAGACCATCTCTGCTTCAGTTTCTTTGGCAAAGAACTCACCAAATGGACCAGAAATTGTCACCTTGTCGCCTTCTTTCAAAGACCAAATGAAAGACGACATTTTACCGCAGGGTAAGGTTAAGTTGTTTGGCGGCGGCGTTGCAATCCGCACATTCAACATAATAATACCTTCTTCTTCAGGATAGTTTGCCATTGAATAAGCACGGATTGTCGGCTCATCAACTTTAGACTCAAGTGTGAAGAATTTAAAACGTTCCCAATCACCACGATACTGCTCTGGGATATCAAAGTCTTTGTATTTGATGTGATGCGCAGGCGCTTCAATTTGAATATAACCGCCAGCACGGAAAGGAACAGATTCACCATCCGGAATTTGTAGCTTCAATTCTTTAATAAAAGTAGCTTTGTTATCGTTTGATATAACTGAACAATCCCACTTTTTGATCCCAAAGATTTCTGGCTCAACTTCAATGTCCATATCCGTTTTTACGTTTACCTGACATGATAAACGACAACCTTCACGGGCTTCACCTTTGGTAATATGGCCTAACTCAGTGGGTAGAATTTCACCACCACCTTCATGAACGTGCACACGGCATTGTCCACACGAACCACCACCACCACACGCTGATGATAAAAAGATGCCGTTGTCTGCTAATACACTTAGCAGTTTACCGCCTGCTTTGGTTTTAATTGCTTTGCTTGGATCACCGTTAACACTGATAGTAATGTCACCGCTGGCAACCAATTTTGACTTGGCAGCCAAAATAATGACAACCAGCGCGAGCACTACGACAGTGAACATGCCAACGCCAAGATAAATCTCTTGCATGGTATTATTCCTCTACTGCTTAAAGTTGAACGCCAGAGAAAGACATAAAGCCTAATCCCATTAAACCGACTACCAAAAAGGTAGATCCTAAGCCACGTAAACCACCAGGAATATCGGCGTACTTTAACTTCTCACGCACAGCCGCCAGTACTGTAATGGCTAAAGCCCAACCTACGCCACTGCCTAAGCCAAACACGACGCTCTCACCAAAGGTATAATCACGCTCAACCATAAAAGCTACCGCACCAAAAATCGCGCAGTTAACGGTAATAAGCGGTAAGAAAATACCTAAAGCGTTATACAACGCGGGGAAATACTTATCTAACAACATTTCCAGTATTTGTACTAGCGCGGCAATAACACCAATGTAGGTCAAAAAGCCCAAAAAGCTTAAATCTGCATCGGGGAAGCCCGCCCAGGCTAAGGCACCTGGCGCAAGCAAGTTTGCAAAAACCAAATTGTTCACCGGCACAGAAATACCTAGTACTACAATAACAGCCACACCTAAACCGAAAGCTGTGGTGATTTTTTGCGAAACTGCCAGGAAAGTACACATTCCTAAGAAGAATGCTAATGCCAAGTTTTCAATAAAAACGGCACGAACGAATAAGCTGATATAGTGTTCCATTACTTGCTCCTTATGCCTTCTTCTCAACTTGCTCTGGGCGGTACGTACGTAATACCCAAATAAAGCCTGCAATAATGATAAAGGCACTTGGTGGCATTAATAAAATACCCATTGGCTGATACCAGCCGCCTTCGCTAATTAATGGCATAATTTGCACGCCAAACACTGAACCTGAACCGCCTAACTCACGGATGAAGGCAACAACGAGTAATACAACGCTGTAGCCTAAGCCGTTACCAATACCATCTAAGAAACTCATACCAGGCGTACTTTTCATGGCATAAGCTTCTGCGCGCCCCATAACGATACAGTTAGTAATAATTAAACCAACAAATACTGACAGCTGCTTTGATAAATCATAAGCATATGCCTTTAAAAATTGGTCTACCACGATTACTAACGAGGCAATAATGGTCATTTGTACAATAATCCGCACACTGGATGGAATGTGATTACGGATTACTGAGATAAAAAAGTTAGAAAATGCAGTAACAAAAGTAAGCGCTAAACACATTACTAATGCCGTCGTCATTTGTGTTGTTACCGCTAATGCAGAACATATCCCTAATACTTGCAAAGCAATGGGATTGTTTGCAAAGACCGGTCCAAATAATACGGTTTTAATTTCTTTTGCATTAGCCATTGTTTAAGGCTCCTTCACGCACTTTAGCTAAGAATGGACCAAAACCACTGTTACCGATCCAGAATGTAAAGGTATTTTGAACACCATTAGCGGTAAGGGTCGCACCTGACAAACCATCAACTTGGTGTGCTGATTCTGGATCTGCATTACCTGGTTTTAAAATAGTAAGTGCTAATTCGCCTGCTTCATTGGTTAATTGTTTACCCACAAATTGCGCTTTCCAACGCGGGTTTTCAATTTCACCGCCTAAACCGGGCGTTTCACCTTGCTCATAGTAGTTCATACCAATAATGGTATTACCATCCGTTTCTAATGCTAAAAA
>Ga0209812_10000166_pt1 | contig 60645 bp, 41 predicted proteins | sample JI71714BDNA_FD_187502 | JGI IMG/M metagenome (GOLD analysis project Ga0209812, IMG submission 187502) | Wastewater effluent complex algal communities from Wisconsin, to seasonally profile nutrient transformation and Carbon sequestration -... | ecosystem: Engineered > WWTP > Effluent > Algae...
CGGCATCCTGGCAGTCACCGCCTCCGTTAACGACGCGGCGGGCAACCCGGCGAGTGCGACCACCAATCCGGTGCTCGACACCACAGCACCCACGCTAGAAATAACAACGACCGATTCAACCTTATCAGCTGGTGAATCAACCACCGTAACCTTTACCTTTAGCGAGAATGTAATTGGTTTTACTGCGGATGATATAGTCGTATCAGGTGGAGTGCTCAGTGGTTTAACCCAGGATCCAAATAACCCTAATATTTGGACGGCTACTTTTGTTGCTTCCGGCACAGCAGCAATTGCTATTTCTGTTGCTGCCGGCAACTATACCGATGTTGCAGGGAATGCAGGTGTAGGTGATAGTGTTGAAATTAACAGCACACCTGTTGCGGTATCTGATACCTATCAGGTTGATGAGGACACCGAGTTAACTGGTAACATTTTTAGTAATGATACAGATGTTGATGGTCACACTCTGACGTTACAGTCTTTTGTTATTAATGGTGTCACTTATACACCAGGTAGTGAAGCCAGCATTACCGGCCAAGGAACGCTAATTATAGCGGCAGACGGTAATTTTACCTTTACCCCTGCTGCCAACTGGAGCGGTACTTTCCCAACGATTACTTATTCTGTCATAGATAGCCAAGGTGGGGTATCAACTGCTGATGTTAATTTAACAGTAACACCCGTTGCAGATGAGCCGATTTTAGAGGTGACGCCAAGCATAATTGCTGGCATTTCTACTTTTACAATGACTACCGGCGCAAATGGTACACTTTTAGGTAGTGGACTTTCGCAAGCGACAATTGAAAATGCATTAGGTTTAACGGCAGGATTTCTCGACACATTTAATCCTACTGGTGGACCTGTTAATCATAGAGCAAATATCAATGCGGTAGATGGTAACTATAAAACGCATTATTACCAGCTCAAAGCCAATATGAGTATTGAATTTGATTGGTCTTTCTTAAATGGTGAAACCTCTGATCGCGAGATCCAAGCTGGATTTAATGACTTTGTTTTAATGATTGTTACTGGACCAGACGGCACAAAGACGACAACACTGATCACCGCGTCAGAATTATGGGGCGCTAATAAAAATGGTGCGGGAAAAACGGCGTTTACCGCGTCTGTTGATGGTCAATACAAAGTCGATTTTGTGATTCTTAATGGATTAGACCCAGGAAAAGATTCAGGATTTACTGTCAATAACACGCAAATAATGATTGATGGCAGTCCTTATGCTATTCCTGTAGCGTTAACAATTAATGCAGCTGTTACTGATGCGAGTGAAACCTTACTGGTGAATATCTCAGGGCTACCCGCTGGAAGTAGTTTATCGGCTGGTTCTAAAAATAGCGATGGTTCTTGGTCATTAACATCAGCGCAACTGAGTGGTTTATTATTTTATCCGCCAGTTGGATTTACCGGAAATTTACAGCTTACCGTTGTCGCAACGAGCTTTGATGGCGATGACAACACCTCAGTAAGTGCAACGATTGATGTTGTTATGAGCCAATCTTCTAACGGTATTGTTGCGAGTACAACATCGGGAGCAAAAATTAATAGTCTTACTGTTGAAGAAAGCACGAATAGTCCTTTGTTATCCAAAACAAGTGTAATGGCTTCGTTAGTTGAAGTCAGCGTTGAAGAAAATATACAGCCAATAGTAGATGTTGTTGCGATAGGAGTGGAAAGCCTACCAGAAGATCAATCGCAGCCAGTGGTCGATGTTGTTGCGATGATGGTGGAAAGCGAGCCTGAAAATCAACTGCAGCCAGTGGTTGACCATTTGGGCGAGCAAGACGTCTCGGTGTTAGTTGACACTTCGCAATCGTCAGAGCAAGAGGCTAATAGTGCAGTTGTTGTATCGTTAGAACAGGAACAAACGGTGTTACCAATTGATCTGTTTACCGGAGAGACCACCGATATATTCAGTTGGGATTTGGCTGATAACTTAAGTGATATTGGATCGCACGCGCCAGCTGAAAGTGAAACACCAGTAACTGATCAGGCAATACTACAGCTTGACGAACTGCTGAATGCGACCGATTCAGAGGGTATTATTCAAGAGTTGAGTATGGCGATAGATAGTGATATTGGGAGCGCAACCCTGTTACTTAATGGCCAACAAATAGCGTCTTATGATATTAATCATCTGGATCTGTCAGCCTTTGGAACACAAGATGAAGCGATTCAGTACTTATTAAATAATTCGCAGTTTAAGCTTGATGTGTAATACGGTTTAAGACGTGAGAATAAACTAGGCCATCGTGGGAGGATATTCGCCCACGATGGCCTAGATTCTTTATGGTACTTAGATATGGTACTTAGATCTTCATAACAAAGACGTCGCTAACTTGTTACACGCTCGTGTGTAGACGAACATCAATATTGCCGCGAGTTGCGTTTGAGTATGGGCATACTTGGTGGGCTGCAGCAACCAATTGCGTAGCCGTTTCATTAGCTAAACCTGGTAAGTGGATAAATAAATCAACGTCTAAACTAAATCCTCCTTCCACTTTACCAATACCTACTTCCGCGCGAATACTGCTGTCGGCAGGCAACGTTTGTTTACTTTGTCCTGCAACAAATTTTAACGCGCCAATAAAGCATGCGGCATAACCTGCAGCAAATAATTGCTCTGGATTGGTTGCATCCCCTTTACCACCTAACTTTTTAGGGGCGGCAAGTTTAGTTTCTAATAAGCCGTCATCTGATTTCGCTTGGCCATCACGTCCACCCGTTGCGGTTACCACTGCTTTATAAAGAATATCCATCATTTACCTCTTGTTGGTTTAAGGTGTTTTTACTGTTAGCGTAATCATAGGCTACATTTGTCTTGCGTGCAATATTATTGCGTGAAATATTTTTGTGTGTCAGCCTTTTTTGCTATAATGTCAGCCAAGCATACCAACAACGTGCACAGGCTTTAGATATTGAAATAGTCAAGCTGCGCCTTCGCGGCCTGATAATGCTGAGGATATTACATGACCAACAAAACGTTACCATTGCCGCAACAGGTTTGTTTTGCTTTATATAGCGCCAATAATGCCATGATGCGGCTGTATCGACCTTTATTACAGCCGTTTGATTTAACGTACCCGCAATATGTTGTGCTATTGGCGTTGTGGCAGCAAGATAATATTAGTTTAGGCCAATTGGGAGCAGCGACCTTGTTTGATTCGGGTTCACTCACGCCATTGGTAAGAAAGTTAGAACAAAAAGGGTGGTTACAACGACAGCCAGATGCGAAGGATGAGCGAAGTAAAAAGGTACTTTTAACCGCGGCTGGTAAAACACTTGAAGATCAGGTTGCTGGAGTGATGCCTGCTTTACGTTGCCAAGTTGCGTTAACCGATGAACAACTACTGACATTGCGGGAACAGGCACAACAGCTGCTCATACAGTTACAGCAACTTGAAACCTGCCGCTAACGGCAGGCCATTTTCGTTATATGTGTTTCGACAGCTTTTCTTCGACAGTACAGTGCTAGTGGGCTTCCCGCTGCTACCCAACAGAATGTTTTGAACAGATTACGGCTGGAGATTAACCAGCAAACGCCCTTGGATCTGACCGGCTAACAAGGCGTGCGCCTTAGCAAGGGTATCCGAAAGCGTAATCTCTTGACTGAGTAATGCAAAGTCTGTTTCTTGTAACAGCAACGCTAATTGTTGCCATGCGGCAATTCGAGCAGGCATTGGCTGCATTACACTATCGATACCACACAGCGTGATACCGCGTAAAATAAAAGGGGCTACCGAAGCAGGGAAATCCATACCTTGCGCCAATCCACATGCCGCAACAACACCGCCATAACATGTCTGCGCACAAGCATTGGCAAGGGTATGACTACCTACGGAATCTACTACACCGGCCCATTGTTCTTTTGCAAGCGGTTTACCGGGTGCCGACAAGGTCTCACGACTGACAACAGCGCTTGCGCCCAATTGCTTAAGATAATCAGCTGAAGTGGTTTTACCGGTAACGGCGGTAACGTGAAATCCTAAGCGTGCCAACAAAAGTACGGCAAAGCTGCCAACCCCTCCGGTGGCCCCGGTCACTAAAACAGGCCCCGCTGCAGGCGTCAAACCATGCTTTAACAACGCTTGTATACATAACATAGCGGTATATCCCGCAGTACCAATACTCATCGCTTGTTTGGCGGTTAATGGGGCAGGAATTGGTTGTAACCAAGCCGCAGGTACTGCTGCACGTTGGGCCAAACCGCCCCAGTGCTTTTCACCTACACCCCAGCCGTTCAATAGCACCTGATCGCCCACTGCAAATGTAGGGCTTTTACTTTTTAGCACCGTACCAGCAAAATCAATACCGGGAATCATCGGAAACGCTCGGACTACCGGCGATTGGCCAGTTATAGCCAGTGCATCTTTGTAATTCAATGTGGAATAAGCGACCTGTACAATCACTTCAGCATCCGGTAATTGGTTATCAGTTAGCTGTTGTAAACTGGCGTGATAATCTGGGGTTTTGTCGATGACTAATGCGCTAAACATCTTAAATCCTCTTATGAATAATAACTAAGGCTAGTTTATACAACAGGTTAGCGCTATGCGACTTTGGTGGTGTTTTTCTAGCCAGTTATATTTTGTTACATCTGTTAGGTTTTCATTAAAAGCGTGACCTGTTTTAATCGTGAATAAAACAACAGCAAAGGAGCTTGTTTTGAAATATTCTTCTCTCTCACTAGCGTTACTGGTTGCCTTGGGTGTAACAAGTTGCAGCCATAAATCACATAACGAATTACCCACTGGGGTGACTTTGGTTGCGGCTAAATCGCAACAGCAAAATGAAATTAGCCTGCCCTATAAAAAATACGTTTTAGAAAACGGCTTAACAGTCATTATTCATGAAGATCAATCTGATCCCCTGGTGCATATTGATGTGACCTATCATGTAGGTTCTGCCCGTGAAGAGTTAGGTAAGTCGGGTTTTGCGCACTTCTTTGAGCATATGATGTTTCAAGGTTCCGACAATGTTGGCGCCGAAATGCATTTTAAATATGTGACGGAGGCAGGCGGAACATTAAACGGCACCACGAACAGCGATCGAACAAATTATTTTCAAACAGTACCAGTTAATCAATTAGAAAAAATGTTGTGGCTGGAATCGGATCGAATGGGCTACTTCCTGGATTCTGTGACACAGGAAAAGTTTGATATTCAATTATCTACCGTTAAAAATGAACGCGGTCAGCGCGTGGATAACCAACCTTATGGCCGTTACTTTGAGCAATTATTAGGTGCTTTATACCCTTACGGTCATCCTTATTCATGGCCGGTTATTGGCCATATGGATGATTTAAATCGCGCAACAATGCCTGATTTAAAACAGTTTTTTTTACGCTGGTACGGTCCTAACAATGCCACTCTTACTATAGGTGGTGCGGTAAAAGCAGAAGATGTTTTACCTTTGGTGCAACAATACTTTGGGACTATTCCTGCCGGTCCTGCAGTAGAAAAAATGGCAAAAGCGCCGGCTAAGCTAGATGCTGATCGTTATGTGTCAATGGAAGACAATGTACATTTACCTTTAATTAGTATGACGTTTCCAACCGTATACGCCGGTCATCCAGATGAAGCGCCGTTAGATATTTTGGCAGACATTTTGGGTAATGGTAACAACTCGTTGCTGTATCAAAGTTTAGTGCGACCGCAAATTGCGGTAAATGCCTCGGCGGGACATCGTTGTATGGAATTGGCGTGTACCTTTAGCTTAAGCGCTTTGCCACACCCAGCGTCGGGTAAAAATTTAGCAGATATTGAACAATTACTGCGTCAAAACTTAAAACAGGTAGCTGAGCGTGGCGTTAAACCAGACGATTTAGCACGCGCCAAAACGCGCGTAGAAGCGCGCAGCATCTTTGGTTTGCAAAGTGTCGCTGGTAAAGTTAGTCAACTGGCCTATAACGAAATTTTCTTCGGTGAGCCAGATCGTATCGCCAGCCTATTAGCGGCATATGAAGCGGTAACAGCAGACGATGTGATGCGTGTTTACCAGCAATACGTACAAAACAGCCCCGCAGTGATTAGCAGTGTTGTACCTCGCGGTAAAAAAGAATTAATTGCAGCGGCGGATAATTTCACTCCGCAGCAATTTGATCCGGCAACGGCGCAGGTGTCAGCAGAGTTGCCAATGCGTTATGCAACACAAACCTTCGATCGTAAAGTGGTACCTCAAGCAGGGGCCAATCCGGCTATCGTATTGCCAGAGACTTGGACAACGCAATTAGAAAACGGTATAGCCGTGTTAGGTGCGATCAGTGACGAAACGCCTACCACGTCTATTTTACTCCGGATCCCTGCAGGCAGTTTTCAAAACACCGTTGAACAGGTGGGCACTGCCGCGATGCTGGCATCGCTACTAAATGAAAGCACGGAGAATTACAGTACAGAGCAAATGAGTATGGCGTTGGAGCTGCTAGGCAGTTCGGTATCTTTTAGTGCTGCTGATAATGAGCTAAATGTGTTTATCAGCAGTTTAAGCCGAAATCTGCCGCAAACTCTGGCGTTGGTGCAAGAGAAGTTATTAAGACCCGCATTTAAGGAAGAAGATTTTAACCGCTTAAAGCAGCAACGTTTACAGTCTTTAGCCCAAGCACAGAAAAATGCGAGTTATTTAGCGGATCAGGCAGTACGACAGCTTATGTTTGGCGATACCATTGCTGGACAACCTGGTGCCGGTACAGAGCAAAGCCTGCAAGCTATGACGTTAGCACAGGTGCAAGCGTTTTATCAGGCTTATGTTAAGCCAGAGGGTGCACAGTTAGTTGCCGTGTCGGACTTGCCACAAGCTCAGTTACAACCTTTATTAGCGCAAATTGCACCGCAATGGCAAGGTAAAGCGCCTGAGCTGAAACTGGCATTACCCGCGCCTACAATTCAAGCTGGAGCGATTTACTTAGTACATAAAGATCAATCACCACAATCAGAAATTCGTATTGTGCGCCGAGCGATGCCTCGCGATTTAACAGGAGATTTTTATCGTGCAGGTTTGATGAATTTTACCTTGGGGGGTAATTTCAATAGCCGTATAAACCTAAACTTGCGGGAAGATAAAGGCTATACCTATGGTGCCCGAAGTGGGTTTGGTGGTGATCAACAGGTTGGGCTATTTACCGCCAGTGCCGCAGTGCGTGCTGATGTTACTCGGGAATCTATTACGGAGTTTTTAAATGAGCTTAACACCTATCAGCAAACGGGGATGACAGCAGAAGAGCTGAGCTTTATGCGCAGCGCCGTCAATCAATCTGAAGCCTTACGGTATGAAACGCCAAACGCTAAATTAGGATTTATGGCGCAAATGCTGGAATTTAAGGTTGGGCCAGAGTTTACTCGCGAGCGAAATAGTGTGTTACAACAAACGTCATTAGCAGAGCTAAATGCCTTAGCAACACAGTATTTATCGCCTGCAGAGATGGTTATAGTGGTGGTGGGCGAGGCAGATAAATTAAAGCCTGAGTTAGCCAAGCTAAACTTACCCATTATTGATTTGACGCTGTAACCCTCGCGCGATAAAAGTTGCTTAACGCAACTCGCGTAAGGTAATCAACATAATCAAACCCTGGCGTATAACCAGGGTTTTTTATTTTACGTGCTTTAGATAACAGGCGTAATAAACAAACAGGTGTTATAAAAATCGTTGTACGTAAGAACAGGAAGCCGTAATCGATAAGCCCGTTTGTCGCGCCCACGCGAGACCATGTCGCACCAGTTGTTCGGCCAGGCCTTTACCGCGAAATTCTGGCGGGACAAAGGTGTGACAAAAATTAATGGTATTGCCAGTAATTTGATAGTCTAAAACTGCACTCGCATTGGCCATGCTAAGAACAAAGCGGCGTTCTGCTGTTAGATGAGTAATAAGGGTATCACTCATGGCGTATCATCCAGCCAAGGTGTCTCGGGTAATAGGGCTAAATGCGCGATGTAGCGTTCTAAATTAAAGCTTTGTTGTTGCTCAACCACCGCAAACATCTCTGGCGCTAAGGCACAAGCCATCAATTCTAATGCGGCTTCTCGGCTATGGCCGGTCATGCGTAAACGCATCAGCGTTGCGGTAACTTCTTTAGGGTAATTATCGGCAAGTTGGTTTTCCAGTACCTCAATTAAGGTGTCTTGATCCGTTAGCTCGTGGTCTTGCATGGTAATGGCCTTGGTTAGTGCTTAAAAGCTGATTAGGGTGATGCATCCGTAAGTTGCTTAGGCTAAGCTAGCGCGCAAGAAATAACAATAAACAAGAACGATTATGCAACAAGTTTTAACCGGATGGCGTGGGCGTGTGCAAGCACTTGGGCCCGGTGTATTAATGGCAACTGCCGCAGTTGGGGGATCGCACTTGGTTGCCTCCACGCAAGCGGGTGCCTTATTTGGCTGGCAATTACTGTGGCTTATAATCGTAGTTAATGTATTGAAGTATCCCTTTTTCCGGTTTGGGGTGCAGTATACGTTAGAGCATAGCGAGTCTTTAGTTGAAGGATATTGGCGTAAAGGTAAGCCGTATTTTTACAGTTTCGTTTTGCTTAATATTGTTGCGGCGATCGTTAATACGGCAGGTGTGCTGATTTTGACCGCAGCGCTCTTGCAGCATGCTTTACCATGGTCTTTATCGATCATAAGTTTATGTTGGTTAATTTTAGCTACCTGCTTGCTCATTATATTGTTAGGGCACTATCAGGCCTTAGATAATGTGGCCAAGCTGATCATGTTATTGCTCACTATTACCACGGTGGTTGCCGCATTGATCGCAGCAAAAAATGGGGCGATGGCGCCAGTCGATTTTGTAGGGCAATCGCCATGGCAGCTGGCTATGCTAGGGTTTTTAGTCGCGTTAATGGGCTGGATGCCCGCACCTATAGAAATATCGGCCATTAGCTCATTATGGTTAAAAGCAAAACAACAGCGTCATACAGTAACGCCGGCACAAGGACTGTTTGATTTTAATCTAGGTTACTGGCTAACGGCGGCGCTAGCGTGTGTTTTCGTATCGTTGGGGGCATTAGTGCAATATGGTAGTGAACAGCCCATCGCCCTCGCGGGTGCTGCATTTGCGCAGCAGTTAGTGAATATGTATGGCAGCACAATAGGGGAATGGGCAAAACCGCTCGTGTCACTGATTGCGTTTTTGTGTATGTTTGGTACTACGCTAACGGTATTAGATGGTTATGCGCGTACGCTAGATGAATCTGGCCGCTTGCTTGGTTTATATACCCGCGCTACCCGCTGGCGTTTTCCAAGCCTGTTATTGCTCCAGGCATTCAGTGGCATGGCAATGATTGTATTTTTCCGTTCGGCAATAGGTCCGATGTTAACTTTTGCGATGACGCTCGCGTTTCTCACAACCCCCGTATTTGCGTGGTTGAATTTTAGTTTGATGCGTGGCGGACATAAACCGGGTTTATCAAAAAGCTTAACCCTGCTTAGTTGGCTAGGATTAGCCTATTTGATTGGTTTTGCAGTGGTATTTTTGGGGTGGTATCTCTATCAGGTCTAACAAGATACGCCGGTTTATTTAACCGTTCTGCTACCAAACACTCGCGGGTGTTTGATAGCAGATCATGAGCTTACATAGCGAGCGTTTTATCGCCACGCGCAATACCTGATACACCACTGCGCACAACTTCTAGGATTTGTGAGCCGGTAAGCGCCTGAATAAACGCATCCAATTTATCACTTGTGCCGACAAGCTGCACGGTGTAGGTACTGGCGGACACATCGACAATTTGCCCACGGAAGATATCCGCGCAGCGTTTCACCTCATCACGTTGTTCGCCAATCGCTTTAACCTTTACCAGCATCAGCTCACGCTCGATATGGGCAGATTCACTGAGATCAGTAAGTTTAACAACTTCAATTAATTTATGAAGTTGTTTGGTTATTTGCTCAATAACCTGATCATTGCCATGTGTAACTAAGGTGAGCCGAGACAGCGTTGCATCTTCAGTGGGTGCCACGGTGAGTGAATCAATGTTGTAGCCGCGTTGCGCGAATAATCCTACTAAACGGGCCAGCGCACCTGATTCGTTTTCTAGCAAAACAGAAATAATATGTCGCATGTTAAGTCCTCTCTGTCTTACTTAAAAACATATCATTCATAGCGCCACCCGGAATTTGCATTGGGTACACATGTTCTTTCGGATCGATATGAATATCTAAAAATACCAATTGATCTTTTAATGCAAAAGCGCGCTCTAGGGCAGGTTGCAATTCTTCTGGTGTTGTTACGCGAATGCCCACATGGCCATAGGCTTCGGCTAATTTAATAAAGTCGGGCAGAGAGTCCATGTAAGAGCTGGCATAACGTGATTCATAGTTCATATCTTGCCATTGCTTCACCATGCCAAGATAGCCGTTATTTAAGTTGATGATTTTTACGCCTAGCCCATATTGTTTACAGGTAGATAGCTCCTGAATATTCATTTGAATAGAGCCTTCGCCTGTGACACAGATCACATCATCATCCGGGAAATTAAGTTTTACGCCCATTGCAGCGGGTAAACCAAACCCCATAGTGCCTAAACCACCAGAATTGATCCAACGATTGGGTTTATTGAATTTATAGTATTGTGCTGCAAACATTTGATGTTGGCCCACATCGCTACAAACAAATGCATTACCTTTGGTGATTTTACTCACTTGTTCAATAACATATTGTGGTTTTAGCAGCGGTGTTTGCGTATCATAGCGGCCACCATGAACGGCGCGCCATGCGTTGATTTGTTGCCACCATTGCTCTAGGGCGCTTGCATCAAGTTTTTTCTTTTTCTGTTTAACAATGCTTAGCATTTCTTCCAGCACGGGTTGCACCAAGCCTACAATAGGGATATGCGCATTGACAGTCTTGGAGATACTGGCTGGATCCACATCAATATGGATAATAGTGGCATCTGGACAGAATTTTTTGGTGCTATTGGTGACGCGATCGTCAAAGCGTGCACCTACTGCCAAAATAACATCAGCATTATGCATGGTGTGGTTGGCTTCATAGCTACCGTGCATACCTAACATACCGATAAACTGTGGATCGTCTCCAGGATAGGCACCAAGGCCCATTAGGGTGTTGGTGACAGGCAAATTAAGATATTGAGCCAGTTCAGTTAGTTCTGCCGAAGCGCCGCCCATGATCACGCCGCCACCAGCATAAAGAATCGGTTTTTTAGCGGCAAGTAATGCGGTAACTGCTTTCTTAATTTGGCCACTATGGCCTTTTAATTTCGGCTGATAAGAGCGTAATTTAACCTCGTCCGGATAATGATAAGGAAATTTGACGCTAGGCAGGGTCATATCTTTCGGAATATCCAATACGACTGGGCCTGGCCGACCGCTTTGTGCAATATAAAAAGCTTTTTTGATTAAATAGGGAATGTCTTCGGGCCGGCGCACCGACATGTTGTGTTTAACGATCGGTCTGGAAATCCCCAGCATATCGGTTTCTTGAAACGCGTCGCCACCAATAAGATGACTCATTACCTGACCCGTTAAGACGACCATTGGAATAGAATCCATATAGGCGGTCGCAATACCGGTGACTGCATTGGTAGCGCCCGGACCAGAGGTGACCAGTACGACACCCGCTTTACCGGTGGCACGTGCATAGGCATCGGCCATATGGGTAGCGGCTTGCTCGTGGCGAACAAGCACATGCTTTACTTGCGTTTGCTGAAATAGCGCATCGTAGATATGCAGGACTGCACCGCCAGGGTAGCCGTAGACATATTCTACCCCTTCATCGGCTAGCGCCCGAATAATCATCGCCGCGCCCGATAACATCTCGGCTTGTTTTGATTGGCTTGTCATAGTGTTGTCTCATCGTTGGCTGAGGTAAAAGCAGGGCGCAAAAATTTGGCGCATAAAACCTGCTGACAGCCCTATTTAGGCTCTCTGTTGTGCTACGTGGACTGGTCTGCGAAATGCAGTGCTCACTGCTATTTCGGGCGCGATGGTTGTTGCTCTAATGGCTTTTTTTGCTGCGCAAAGCTAATTTACGGCAACTCCTTTCGAAAGTCGATGCCTTTTTACGGTTTTTAGCCGTCTTTACCGCTTTGAAATTGCGAATGGCGCCACCATAGTAAGCAAGATAATTGGTTAAATGGATCCGTGTTATGTCAAACAGGTTAAACCCCATTGTGGCTGTTACCATGATGAATGCGCGTGAGGTGTTAGAGCGCTCCACCCAGCAGCTCGTATTGTTTCAATTTTGGTCTGCTCGCAGTGCCGCATGCCAACAGTTGTCGCCCATTTTAGAAAAAATTGTACAGCAATATCCCGAGCAATTATGTTTAGCAAAAGTGGATTGTGATCAGGAACAGGATTTAGCCATGCAATTTGGTGTGCAATCCTTACCTACGGTGATGATGATTAAAGAGGGGCGGCCTGTTGATGGTTTTGCTGGCGTTGAAAGTGAACAACAAATTCTGCAACGATTGGCTGCGTATTTGCCGAAACCCGAAGATGATTTAATTGCTAGAGCACAACTGGCACTTAGCGCTGGCAAGGCCGTAGAAGCCTATCCCCTTCTAGCTGAAGCATTAACTCTGGCGCCTAGTCGGGTGGATATAAAACTGTGGCTTGCAGATACTGCGGTTGTTTTAGGGCAGTTAAGTCAAGCTGAGAAACTCTTAGCAGACATCGGTTTAGCAGATCAAGACGCACAATTTAAAGCGGTATTAGCGAAACTTGAGCTGGCACAACAAGCCACTAATACGCCAGAAATTCAGGCTTTAGAGGTGCAATTAGCCGCAGCGCCCAGCGACAATCTACTCAAAGAGCAATTAGCGGTTCAGTATCAGGCGGTGTTGCGCTCAGAAGACGCTTTAGCGTTATTACTGCAAATTTTGCAGCACGATCTGAATTTTGGACAAAGCAAAAAAATCTATTTGGATATTCTTGCGGCGTTACCCAAAGGTGATGCGGTGGCATTGCAATACCGGCGTAAACTGTATGCCTTGTTGTACTAAGCATTCAGTTTTTTCGCTGTGAATGGCCTAAAGCATGGCTGATATCCTAACAGGCGATGCCATTGCCTCGCTGTTTTTTGACGTTGCCGCCTTGCTTAAGCGTTACGAAGCGTATTGGCGGCTGCATCCGATGGGCATAAAAACCTTGCCTTGGCAGCCTGCGCTAAATGCACAGCTTACATCTTTAACCTTAGCTGAGCTTAGTGCTCTAGACCAATCACCACAATTACAAGCCGCATGTTTTCGGCATTTTTTTCCAGCGTTATTTGAACTGCCCCTTTTTTGGCATGCAGATAACGCAGCAACACCCGTCACTTGGCCGTTTTGGTTGAGTAACGGTATCGCAGGGCGTAAATTAGAACAAATTCAACAGTTTTGTCAGTTTTTGCCAGCAAGCGATTTGCCTATACTGGAGTGGTGTGCTGGGAAAGGTCATTTAGGGCGTCTATTGGCCGCAGCCGGAACACCATCGGTAACCAGTATTGAATGGCAGCCCGCGCTTTGCCAAGACGGTGAGCAATTGGCTCAACGTTTTGGACTGCAACAGCGTTTTGTGCAAGCGGATGTATTAAGTCCGGCTGGGCAGGCTGTTTTAACGCCCGCACAGCAAGTGGTAGCATTGCATGCGTGTGGAGAGTTACATCTTGCGCTCTTAAGGTCAGCGAGCCAGATAGGATGCCAGCAGTTGCACCTGTCTCCATGTTGTTATCATCTGATCTCCCATGATACCTATGTGCCGTTATCCCGAATCGCGCAAGCTTCGGATCTTGCGTTAACGCGGCAAGAATTAAAGCTCGCAGTACAAGGTCAAGTCACCGCTGGCGAACGCATAGCACGCTTGCGAGAAATCGAAGTAAGCTGGCGTTTAGCTTATGATGCGCTTCGGGCACATATTAGCGGTGAGTCAGCTTATCAGCCGCTGCCCTCATTACCCAAACACTGGTTTAGTGGTGCCTTTACGGACTTTATTCAGTTTGCTGCGGCACAACAACACCTTGTTTTACCGACTGATATCGATTTTGAGTCTTATCATCAACAAGGTCAGCAAGCGTACTTACGATTACAACAGCTTGATGCCGTGCGGCATTTATTTCGTCGGCCATTAGAATTATATTTGGTATTAGATCGTGCTTTGTTTTTGCAGCAGCAAGGTTATGAGGTCAGCGTTAGGGCGTTTTGTGATTATGAGCTGACTCCACGCAATTTGTGTTTGCATGCAACGTTAGCTGCAAATGCGTCTATTACAGCATGCTAATTAAGCTTTTCTAATAAGAGTATGCTATGTTGAATTAATCAACAATCGTGATGTATTACAGGTGTGAAATGCAGGATGAGCTGTTTCAATTTGCTGCAGAGTCTACAGAACTTACCCTACCTAAAGCGATATTGCCCGCACTTAAATTATTAGTGGTGGATGACGACAGTGATGTTCACACCGTTACGGAGTTACTGTTAAGAGATCTAACTTTTGATGGTCACCGTTTACACCTATTGCATGCTTACTCTAGCGCTGAAGCCTTTGCTGTACTGCAGAATACTCCAGATATTGCGATTTTGCTGTTAGATGTGGTGATGGAATCGGATGATGCTGGGCTAAAATTAGTACAGCAGATCCGAGAAACCTTACATCGTAAAAAAATTCGGATCATTCTAAGAACGGGCCAGCCTGGTTATGCACCTGAGCTGACTACCATCGCAAATTTTGATATCAATGATTATAAAACGAAAACGGAGTTAACGCGTGAACGGCTATATACGTGTTTGATGGCGGCGGCTCGAAGCTATTTACAGCTGGCACAGCTAGAGCAACTGGCTTACGAAGATCATCTTACCGGATTAAATAACCGCAATGGTTTATTAAAAGCCATGGAAATTGCTGCCGCAGGTGGCCAAGTTCACACTTTGCTCTTGCTCGATTTAGATCATTTTTCCATGCTAAACGATAGCTTTGGCAATGAACTCGCCGATCAATTTTTACAGCAAGTGGCGCAACGACTTAACGCTATCCCTTCAAGTATTACTGCTGCCCGATTGGCCGCCGATAAATTTGCGGTATTAAGCCACGCGCCCATTAGTTTAAGTGAGCAACTTTGTCGCGAGTATCTCTCAGAAACCCCATTGTTGGTTGATGGTATCTCGCAAGACGTGAGCTTTTGTTTAGGCATCGCCACGACGCATCCTGATATTAGTCCGTCTGAAAATCTCTCGCACGCTTACATGGCGCTTAAACGGGCCAAGAATGCGGGTATTCGTCAAACAGTGGTATTTAATGATGCCATGGTAGAAGCTTTACGTGAGCGTGTGGGGCTTATTTCATCATTAAATCGAGGCATGGAATTAGCGCAGTTGTATGTTGCTTATCAACCACAATTTCATTTGGCCACCAAAGAAGTTATTGGCGTAGAGGCTCTTGCACGGTGGGTAGATGATAGTGGACGACATGTTTCGCCCGCCATTTTTATTGAATTAGCCGAGCAAGCGGGTTTAATCCATCGTTTAGGGCATATTGTGTTGGTTAAGGCTTTAAACGAGACAAAATTTTTATGCTCACTTATCAAAAACTTTCGTTTAGCCGTCAATGTATCCAGCTTACAATTTAAGCATCCTGATTTTTTAGAGCAGATTTTTGCGGCGTTAGCGGAAACCGGTTTTCCCGCCAAACATTTAGAAATCGAATTAACCGAGTCTGCTACGATGGACTTTTCTGCAGATACCGAGTTTAAGTTAGCGAAATTACGTGAGGCCGGCATTGCGTTAGCCATCGACGATTTTGGCACAGGATTTTCTTCACTGGCTTATCTAGAAAAGTTACAGGCCAATTGCCTGAAAATTGATAAAAGCTTTGTAGACAATATTGCAGAAACCGGTTCTGGCCTGCGAATTGTGCAAACTATTCTGGCGCTTGGGCATAAGTTAACGATGCGCGTCTTAGCCGAAGGTATTGAACATCCACAGCAATTGGCGGCGTTAATTGAGATGGGCTGTGATGAGGGGCAAGGCTATTTATTGGCAAAACCGATGAAAATGCAGGTATTACTAGAGTGGCCGCCAATTAAACAGCTGTTACTTGCACAATAAAGGCCGATTGATGCCAGGGCAGTTACATAAAAATTTACTTATATCAACCGTGTTTTTGTTGATGTCTTTTGGTGGCATGCTGCTGATTGCTATCTATTTATTACAACAAGCTAGCGTTCAAAGTTCCCGTGATGCCTGGGCACAAGCGCAAAGCTCTATTGAATTTCAATTATTATTAAATGCCGAAAATATCAGTAACAACATCAAAAATCATATTCAACGTGCTGTAGAAACGCCCGAGTTATTGGCGTTGATGGCCAGCAAAACCGTTGAGAAGTCTGAACAACTTTCTCGTACGCAATTAAAAACCTTAGTTGCCGAAGCGTTAAGGGCAAACCCTGTCGTAAACTCTGTGTATATGCATTTTCAGCCTAATGCCTATGATGGCAAGGATGACGCTAATCGGGGTGATGATCGGCATAGCTCGGAGCAGGGGACATTAGAAATTTATTGGGTGAAACACACCGATGGTTTGCACTTTTATCCAATAGCCGATGGCAATTTTAAATATCAGCAGCAGCTTGATGCCTACGGACAGAGTGAGTCGGAATGGTATAACTGCCCAAACCAGACTCGACAAAACTGTATTACTGAGCCATTTTGGTGGACGCTGGAAGACGTTATAAACGTACAGCTTATGTCGGTAACTGTGCCTATTGTTGCCAATAATGCGTTTTTAGGTATCGCTGGGGTAGATTTAAATATGCCCGAGTTTCATGCTGCGATTGCCGCTTTTATACGGCCCCTCTATGGTGGGAATGTCCGCTTTTATTTGCTAACCGACAGTGCGCGCCTCTTAGCGGCAAACGACTATCCCGAGCGAGTGGGCGAGTCACTGCTAGACGTCGATACCACTATAGCTGCCTTATATAACACACCTAGCCAGCGTACTTTTGTGCAAGGTGAGCAACGCTATATTATTGAGCGTTTGTCACTGACTATTTTAAACAAGCAATGGCACATGCTGTTATTGATCCCAGAACAGGAAGTATTAACCGAATTTACGCAAGCAAGAACCGATTTCACGCGGTTAAGTGTGCGTAATATGGCGGGATTGATTCTTAGTTCAGGATTACTGATCTTACTCACTATGGCGATTGCCCTGAAATACTTGCATAAACGTGAGCGATTGTTAAGCCAAAGCCAAGCAGAGCTAGAGCTTATCCTCCGTGCTGCGCCTACACCTATTTCGGTTGGTTATTTGGTTCACGATAAGGTTATCTTGCACAAAGTAAATCAAGCATGGCTAGATAAATTTGGTTACTCGGATCAGCAAATTGCCCTGAACACCTTTTCAGACTCATTGCTTTGGAGTTCTGCGGCCGATAATACGCGCCTAATGCAGCAAATACGCCAAGAAGGGCAAGTGACTGCCTTTGTTGTGTGGTTAACACGGCGAGATGGCTCAGCGTTTTTGGGCGAGATTTCTGCTACCTTGGTGCAAACCGATGATGAAACATTATTGGTTACGGTATATGACGATATAAGTGATTATTATGCGCTACAGGGGCAATTACTGGCAATTAATGATCAATTAGAACAGCGCGTTGATCAACGTACGCAACAGTTACAACATACCATCAACACGCTTGAGTTAACTAAGCAAGAGTTGATTCAATCTGAAAAGCTAGCGGCACTAGGCAATTTGGTCGCGGGTATTGCTCATGAGTTAAATACGCCGGTAGGGAATGCGGTGCTGGCGGCGTCACGACTTAAATCAGATTATCAACATTTGGTGGCCAAAACTGCGGTAGGGTTAACGAAAAAAGATTTTGAGCAGTTTTTGGCTGATGGCCAAGACAGTACGGCGATTCTTGATAGAAACTTACTCCGTGCTGCCGAATTGATCCGCAGTTTTAAACAAGTCGCGATTGATCAAACTTCATTGCAACGGCGGACAGCCTTCGTGCACGAGATCCTTGATGATGTATTGATGATGTTGCAACCCAGTATTCGCAAAAGTGGTCATAGTGTAACGTTACAGCAGCCCGACCAACCTATAGTGATTGAAAGTTATCCTGGGCCATTAGAGCAAGTATTAATTAATTTGGTACAAAATGCCTTAATACACGCCTTCGATCAGCCAGGGGGGCAAGTTACTATTACGGTGAGCCAGTTAGATCAAACCCTCATGTTAAGCGTGGCAGATAATGGCAAAGGGATCCCTTTAGCGATTCAACCAAAAATATTTGAGCCTTTTTTTACCACGCGATTAGGGCAAGGTGGCTCAGGATTGGGATTGAGTTTGGCACATAATATGGTAACAGGTATTTTAAAAGGGCAGTTGCGCGTAGAGAGTATGCCTGGAGAGGGGAGTCGTTTTTGGGTAACTATGCCGCGCGTTACTCCTGAGCAATATCTTAGCAATAAAGAGGGCTAACGCGCGGCGTTGTTTGTTGCCGTACTGTAGAACTGAACGTTAATGAAAAGATTCACGTTCAGCATGTGAGGGTGTCACGAATAAGGGAGAAGCCTGTTGCTGATAGTATTGGCTAATATACGTATCTTTTAATTGCCAGCGTTGGTTAAGCCATTGCTGAAAATTTTCGCGAAACGCGGCATCATTAAAATAATCTCCAATTACCTCATGGTTCACGGCTAATACGTCGGCATGAATAACCACTTTGGTGAGACGACCCATCAGCATATCTAGTGCGACATGGCCTTGGTTCTCGGGATAGATTAAGGTGATATCTAAAATCGCGTTAAATTGCTCACCCATGCTGGCCAGGGTAAAAGCAATACCGCCTGCCTTTGGAGGCAACAAGTGTTGGAAAGGACTGTGTTTAGCCCGTTGTTTTTCGGCAGTGCAACGACTGCCTTCAACAAAATTAATAATGGTAGTTGGCGTATATTGAAATTTTGCACAAGATTGCCGTGTGGTTTCAATATCTTTGCCTTTTAAATGCGGTTTTTTAGCCAATGTGGCAGCGCTATAACGTTTCATGTAGGGCATATCGAGCGCCCAACAGCCTGTGCCCAGAAAGGGTATCCACTTAAGCTGATCTTTTAAAAAGAATTTTGGCTCGGGGATCAGCGGGTAAGCAAAGGTACTCACAACTGGAATATCAACCCAGCTTTTATGATTGGCAATCAGCAAATACCAGCTGTCTTTATCTAAATGCTGTTGACCACTAATTTGCCAATCAATCCGGTTGAACAAATTCATTAAAAACGTATTCACCGCTGTCCAGCCGCGGTAGCAGCGACGGCCGAGAGCCGCAATCTTTTTGTGTGCGGCTGGTAATGGTAGCATTAATTTCAGCAAGCCAAGGGGAGTCACGAGTATTCCCCAAAACGCTAAATTTAATGCAAATAAGCTGAAGCTTAAAGGTAACAGTAAAAAACCGGGCAAAAAGCTTAGCATCGTTGACACACTCCGTTATTGGTCAGCGCGGGTTTGTAGTGCGGCCAATTGCCGATCTTTATCGGTCCACAATTGGTTAAGCCACTGTTGAAAACGTTCACGGTAAACCTGATCGTTATAATCGCCGATCAATTCTTTACCAATTGGCAAAACGTTAATATTCACTGTTATAGCATGAACTTTACCGGAAATGTAATCCCAAAATGAAGGAATTCCTTGTGGATAATGAATAGTGACATCCAGTAATTTATGTAATTGTTCACCCATAGTGCCAAGGACAAAGGCGGTGCCACCGGCTTTAGGTTTTAATAAATACTGTAACGGTGACTGTTGTTCAGCATGTTTGGCAGGCGTAAAACGGGTGCCTTCTACAAAATTCATGATGGACACCGGCTTAAAACGAAATTTCTCGCAGGCTTTGCGCGTGGTCGCAATATCTTTACCTTTCAACTCTGGGCGTTTTTTTAACAGTTGTTGGCTATAGCGTTTCATAAAAGGGAAATCGAGAGCCCACCAACATAGCCCCATGAACGGCACATATAAGAGTTCTTTTTTTAAGAAAAATTTAATAAAAGGAATTCTGCGATTAAAGATATTTTGTAATATTAGAATATCTGCCCAAGATTGATGATTAGCAATAATTAAGTACCAATCTTTGCGTGACAGCGTTTCAAGCCCTTCAATACGCCATTTAATAGAGGTAAAAAGCTGCGTCGTAAGATTATTTAAACTTATCCAAGCAACAGCGATGGCATCGACCAAATAGCTCATCCAAGCTTGCCAGCGAGTGATCGGTAACAACTTTAAAATGGCCAAAAACATTAACGGCACAAACCAAAACAAGGTATTAACGATATACAGTAGTAGGGATAAAACGCCCTTAAGTGGGCTGGGTAACCATCGTAACATAACGCACTCATCTCATTTTATGGTAGTAGAACGACCATGCAAATAATGGAGGTGTTATGACTAACACCTCCGATCAGTGCTTATTTTAGCTTAATCTTCGAAATAGGTATAACCATAAACGCCAGCTTTTAATTCATCTAGCATTTCATCTTTACGGCTATCCAGCATATCCAGTTTTGCCAGTTGTTTGGTGTAAGAGGCAATCAGCTTCTTAGCATCAAACTGCACATAACGCAGTACATCTGCAACCGTATCGCCTTTAATGATATTGGTCAGTTTGTAGCTGCCATCTTCTGTTAGCTCAACGTGTACAGAATCGGTGTCACCAAACAAGTTATGTAAATCACCTAAAATTTCTTGATAGGCGCCAACCATAAACATGCCTAATAAATACTGCTTATCTTCACTGTATTCTGGCAGCGGTAGACTTGATTCAATACCGTTGCCATCAGCGTAGCTTTTTAACATACCATCAGAGTCACAGGTAATATCTTGAATAATCGCACGGTGTTCCAGCGATTCATTCATCCGCTCCAGAGGCATTACCGGGAATAATTGATCAATACCCCAGGCATCTGGCATCGATTGGAATAATGAGAAGTTAACAAATAGCTTATCGGCCAGTTTTTCATTCAACTCATCGTGAATGGCGCGGTGAGAACGCGCTGATAAGTCCAAATTAGCTCTTACTTTGTTAATGGTAGCAAAGTAAATTTGTTCTAGTAATGACCAATCTTGTAAGGTTAACAAGCCATGTACATATTGGGCGTGCGCGTCAGTAAAGTAATGAATCGCATCGTGATAAGCCTCTACTGCTGAACGAGGCGTTACGTTTTGGTAAGCTTCCCATAAACCCAGAATTACCGTGGGCGAATCTTCGCTTGGCTCCGGTAAATTCACCAAGCCTGGCGCGCGCTCAATGTCGATAGCGTCTGTGACTAACACGGCATGGTGGGCAGTCATCGCGCGACCCGATTCGGTGATAATATTCGGGTGCGGTAGATCGTACTCGTCACACACTTCTTTTAAGCCATTTACAACATTACGGGCATATTCCATCATGGTGTAGTTCATTGAGCAGGCTGAGCGAGATTTTGAGCCTTCATAATCAACACCTAAACCACCACCTACATCAACTGTCGTGATGGGCACGCCCAACGTACGTAGTTCGGCATAATGACGCGCACACTCACGAATCGCATTATGAATATCGCGGATATTGGCGATTTGTGAGCCGATATGGAAATGCACTAGCTGTAATAAATCGAGCTTGTTGGCAGCGCGTAAAATTTCAATAGCCTGTAAAACCTGCGTAGCAGTTAAACCAAATTTGCCTTTTTCACCGCCGGTATTTTGCCATTTGCCTTTACCCACTGAATTTAAGCGAATACGAATACCAATACGCGGTGCGGCGCCTAAGTTATCTATTTCACGGATCAGGGTTTTTAATTCAGACAGCTTCTCAACCACCACATACACGGTGTGGCCCATCATTTGACCGATAGTGGCTAAGCGCAAAAACTCGCTGTCTTTGTAGCCGTTACACACAATTTGCAATGGTTGTTCTGTTACACCCAAAATCGCCATTAATTCTGGCTTACTACCGGCTTCTAAACCGACTTTACCGCTGTCGTGGCTAATTAGGCGTTTAACTACAGAAAACTGTTGGTTTACTTTAATGGGGTAAACCGCCGTATATTGGCCTTGATATTCTTTTTCGGCTTTCGCCAGTTGAAAAGATTTAATTAACGTATCAACTCGGTGTTGTAAAATGTCGGTAAAACGTACCAACACTGGCAAGGTTAATCCTTCTTCTTTAAATCGCTGAGTCAACTCCGGGAAGCTAATACCCGCTTTTTTGTGATCCTGGTCCGGATAGGCAATTAAATCACCGTCCTTATTCACATCAAAATAGCCTTCACTCCAGACGGCAACGTTATAAATGGAACGTGCTTTCTCAAAACCCCAATCAGCCATGGTATTTCCTCAAAAATTTAAACTGCTATAGTTTAAAGCCTATAGCGTCTTGGTGCAGCAAAATTGCCGAAATATTTGTATGTCACCGCCAACGCAGGCAAAATACGGGCCTTATACGTTTTAGGGGGTAATAATGTCAGTAATTAATGACAAAAATTGGCTTACCGAAGTGTTTGCCGACAGTGGTAGTGTGTTTGGTTTAGCCATTACAAAAAAATTGGATGAAGTGCAGTCACCTTTTCAGAAAATTGCCATGTATGAAACCACCCATTTTGGCAATTTAATGGTTATTGATGATGTTATCATGCTAAGCAGTCGTGACAACTTTTTATATCACGAGATGCTGAGCCATCCGGTTTTATTTACGCATCCAAATCCTAAAAACGTGGTAATTATAGGCGGTGGTGATTGTGGTACTTTGCGTGAGGTGTTAAAGCACCCAGGTGTGGAGTCTGTCACGCAAATTGATATTGATGAACACGTTACCCGCATGGCAGAAAAATACTTCCCAGAGCTGTGTGCCTCTAACCATGATCCGCGTGCAACGTTAACTTTTGAAGATGGCATTAAGTTTATGCGTGATGCCGCGCCAGGTTCCATCGATGTTATTATTGTTGATTCAACCGATCCAATTGGTCCAGGCGAAGGCCTTTTTAACCGTGCTTTTTACGCCAGCTGTGTAGCAGCATTAGCACACGACGGTATTTTGGTGCAACAAAGTGAGTCGCCGCTGATCCATATGCCTCTTCTTTCAGCAATGCGTCAGGCGATGACGGATGCGGGTTTTGCCAGCTTGCAAACACTTAATTTCCCGCAAATGGTCTACCCATCAGGTTGGTGGACGTGCACATTGGCTAAGAAAACGGGGGACTTTGTTGGATTCCGTGAAGCCGATGCCGCAGCTGCACCATTTGACACAGAGTATTACAATGTTGAGGTGCATAAAGCCGCTGGTGCGTTACCGAATTTTGTCAAAAAAGCGTTTGCACAAGCGCGTTAATCGCGTAACCACGTATTTAACGTTAACAGCAACGCCCGGCATGTCCGGGCGTTGCTGTTAAAACGTTAGCATAAATGCCGCCGAGTTACTCGACCACTGGCTCAATATGGATCTCAACTCGCCGATTTTGCGCGCGGTTTGCTTCTGATGTGTTAGGAACTGCCGGATAATCTGGACCGTAACCTACTGTTTCTACTCTGATAGATTGCACATTTTGCGCGATCAAATAATTTTTAACGGCATCAGCACGGGCACGTGATAAATTCATATTGTATTGATATGGGCCGGTATCATCAGTGTGGCCAGCAACAACCAACATCGTTTTGGGGTAATCACGCAATACTTTTGCAATGTCATTTAAGACGGGATACAAACTGGCACGAATATCTGAACGATTAATGTCAAAGGTCAGTTGGGCGGGAATGTCCAGCGTAAGTTTGTCACCATTACGAATCACTTTAACGCCTGAGCCAGAGAGTTCTTCGCGCAGCGCTTTTTCCTGATTATCCATGTAACTGCCCACAGCAGCACCCGCTAATGCACCTACCGCAGCACCAATAACTAAACGTTTGTTTTTATGGTTACCCGTTGCTTTACCAGCAATAGCACCTGCTACCGCACCAATAGCTGCGCCGCGGGTGGTATTTTGGTTATCCGTAGTGGCACAGCCTGCCAAGACTAAACTCGCCGACATCATTAATACCACTGTCGCTTTTACTTTCATTGCTGTTTCTCCGCAATTACCACATGATTTAGCGTTATCTTAACGTGGCAGCATGAATCAAGGCTGAACCTATCAGTTGCACTGTGTCAGTGCTATCACGCCATACCTCGAGACACGAGCAAACGTATAAATAGAAATAGACATGTAGACTTCTAAACTTTAAGCTAAGCACGGTGTATCAGCAGAGATAAATAACAGCAAGGACAGTAAGTATGGCGGTGCGTGGTTGGAAACGTATTGTATTAAAAGTGGGAAGTGCGTTAATTGCACCAACGGCAAATGGCTGTTCTACCCGGTATTTGTTGTCTATTGCGCGGTTTATTGCTGAATGTCGCGCGGCAGGTACCGAAGTCGTCTTGGTCTCTTCGGGCAGTGTGGCTGCCGGCCGAAATGCGATAAGTTTTAAGCAACTCCCCTTACCAATCAATGTTAAACAAGCGATGGCGGCGGTTGGACAAAGTCGGATGATGGCATCGTGGTCACAATTATTTGATTTTGATTGTGCGCAAATTTTGCTAACGCACGATGACTTAAAAGATCGTCGGCGTTACTTAAATATTGATAATACCCTGAAAACCTTGCTGGCGAATGGCGTATTGCCCATCGTTAATGAAAACGATACGGTGGCTACGGCTGAATTAAAAGTGGGTGACAACGATAATCTTGCTGCAATGGTTGCTATTGTGGCCGATGCGGATGCCTTGCTTATCTGCTCTGACATTGATGGTTTATACACTGCAAATCCGCGCACTACACCTACTGCAACCTTGTTGCCTCAGGTATCAAGCATTACGGCTGATATCTACGCCATGGCTGGCGGTAGCCATCATGCAATCGGTACCGGTGGTATGGTTACTAAAATTCAAGCCGCAGATAAAGCGACCGCAGCGGGCATTGATACCTTAATTATAAATGGTCAAAAAGCGGCAACCTTTGATGAGTTATTGCTTAATCGGCCAGTAGGTACGGTATTTTTACGCCAACAAGAGCGCATAAGTGCCAAAAAACACTGGTTACGCCATAACCTAAAGCCAAGCGGAACCATTATTTTGGATACAGGTGCTGTCCAAGCGGTAACACTGCGTGGCGCCTCGCTGTTGCCTTCAGGTATTAAGGGCACTGAGGGCGAGTTTGAAAAAGGCGACGCCGTATTATTGACGCGCGAGAGCGGTGAAACGATCGCGCAGGGCATCACACAATATAGCGCCATGGAGCTGCGAAAAATTCAAGGCGCAAAAAGCCAAGACATTACCGCACGCTTAGGGTACTGCCCTAGTGAAGTCGCAGTGCATCGAGATGATTTGGTCTTATTTTAAACGCATTGAGTATGGTACTGTTTGGGCCGAAAAACGGCATGTGTTGTCATAGGATTGTAAGTGGCGCAGTGTTAAGATCGGTGCAAACACTTTTCGCAATGATGTTAGCCGGAGCAGTATTTTGACCTTTTTGAAAAACCTGTCAGTGAAACAACAACTGATTTTATCTTTGGTGCTGGCCACCTTATTAGCAACGGCCTTAATGGGTACCTTGTCTTATCAACAAGCGCGCAATGTAGTGGTGGAGCGTATGCTGCATCATGAGATGCCGGCGTTGGTGAAGCAGGTGGGGCAAACGCTAGATACTCAAATCTTGCAAATGACCACGATTACGCAGCAACTCGCCGAAAATCCCTACATCTTGACTTGGGCTGAGCAGGGATTTGCCGCGTCTGAAGAGCCGATGCTGCTTACCCAAATTCGAGCCGTACAACGCCAGTTAACCTTAGATGCGGCCTCGTGGGCTGATCGAGACAGTGCGCGTTATTGGAATCAAGACGGATTTTTACGTACGTTAAATCAGCAAGACGATGCGTGGTTTTTTGCGTTTCGTGATTCAGGTCAAGCCACAAACGTTAGCTTATTTACGGAGCCTAACGGCCGGGTGCGGATGTTTGTCAATTATCAGCAACTTAATGGCCGGGGTTTATCGGGTATCGCCGTCTCGTTAGAGCAACTCGTTGCTTACTTAAATTCGGTACGTATTGCCGAATCGGGTTTAGTGTATCTTATTGATCAAGCAGGGCATGTAATTTTGCATCCCGACAGTAGCGTGTTGCAAAAAAGCTTAACGGATGTCGTCGGCGCCAGTGCGAGCCAGCAATTATTACAAGCCGGATTAGCCAGTGTGGTAAATGATCAGGTGTTACTCGTCAGTACGCCTGTGACCAGTGCTGGCTGGAAGGTGGTCGCGCAAGTGCCGGTTAACGAGGTGTTAGCGCCAGTCCAACGCATTCGTGATCAAGTGATCCTTTCTGGCATTTTGTTAACGCTGCTTGCCGCGTTAGCCGCCTGGTTTGTGGCGCAGCGCCTCACCCGGCAGTTACATGAGGTTGCGCATTCTCTGCAAGATATTGGGCAGGGGCAAGGCGATTTACGTCAGCGTCTTGCGGTGAAGGGGGCACAAGAGATTCAGCAAATTAGCAGCGGTTTTAATAATTTTGTTGCTAACATTCGGCAATTAGTGGCTGAAGTACAGCAACAAAATACCTTATTGCTTTCGTCCTCGGCTGTCGTGTCTGAAAATGCCAACAATAATAAAGAGTTGGCAGCAGAACAACGGCAGCGATTAAGCCGTATTGCTACGGCAATTGAGCAATTAGGTGCGACTATTGCCGAAGTGGCAAATCATGCACAGGTCGCCGCTGAAGCGGCGAGGACAACGCGTGGTCATGCCGATCAAGGCTTAGCAGTGATTGCCGATACTAACAAGAGTATTGGCGAGCTAAGTGGCGAAGTAGAAAATATTGCTAAGGTGGTAAGTACCTTAGCGCAAAATAGCGATAAGATTGCCGATATTCTGAGTGTGATCCGCAGTATTTCCGAGCAAACCAATTTGTTAGCCTTAAATGCCGCGATTGAAGCTGCACGAGCAGGTGAACAAGGGCGTGGTTTTGCGGTGGTTGCCGATGAGGTACGCCATTTAGCGCAACGTGCTGCACAATCGACAAATCAAATCCAGCAGATGATTGATCAACTCGCTAGCCAATCGCGTCATGCGGTTCAGGCGTCTGCCGCAGGCCAAGAACGCGCTCGGCATGGCGTCACAGCCATGGCGTCTGCCAGTGAAGCCTTAGGGCGCATTGTGCAGGGGATCCGTCAATTGGATGAATTAAATCAAGATGTAGCGCGTGCTACTGATGAGCAAGCTGCAGTGGTGCAGGATATCAGTCAAAGCGTACACGATAGTAATCAATTAATTGATGAAAGTGCCGCCGCCGCGGCTCAGTTAGCGAATTTTAGTGCTGATTTACGCCAGTTATCGACTACATTACAAGGTTTAACTACGCGCTTTATTATCTAAAGCGCGTAGTGTGTTGTCGCACGAATGGGTAAATCAAACGGGTAAATGTATAAAATTCGTGTGTTATAAATCCAGCGCCAAAATTTTTGAGCGGCGCTGGTAATTATAAAGTTGTTTTTTCTGTGTCGGTAAATCTTCTACGGTCACGAGCTCAAAACCGTGCTCTAAAAACCAGTGAATACTGCGTGTGGTGAGTGCAAACAGCCGATCATATTTTCGTTGTCGTGCTTGTTGAATAACACTGCGTAGCAACGTGGTACCACGGTCAGCATCACGATAATCGGGGTGAACCGCTAAACAGGCAAACTCACCTACGTTGTCTTCGGTAAACGGATATAACGCGGCACACCCTATAACCAAACCATCTCGTTCAATCAGGGTAAAATAATCAATCTCCATTTCGAGTTGTTCGCGTGAGCGTCTTACCAGTAAGCCCTGTTGCTCTAGTGGCCGAATCAAATCTAAGATACCGCCAATATCACTAATTACCGCGCGGCGTAGTTTTTCAGCGGATTCAGTGACCACTTGCGTACCAATACCATCGCGTGAAAACAGTTCTTGTAGCAAAGAGCCATCTTCACTATAGCTTACTAGGTGACAACGTGGTACACCTGCACGACAGGCCGTAACCGCGGCGCGTAAAAATGCCACCGTTCCCACACAGGCGTCATCGAGCAGCTCTAATTGCTGCATAATGTCTTCTGCACGATTCGGCATTAATTCAGCTGTTATTTCGCCGTTTTCGCCAGTAATACCACCCACCTCATTAAAACCAATCATCTTATCGGCTTTCAGGCGAATGGCCACTTGGGTGGCAATCTCTTCAGCGGTTAAATTAAAGCTTTCACCCGTAACCGAGGCAGCAATTGGGCCCATCAGCACAATACCATTATTATCAAGCTGACGACGGATCCCTGTGGTATCAATACGCCGTACTCTACCGCTGTGGAAATAATCAATACCTTCGTCAACGCCCAGTGGTTGCGCAATTACAAAATTTCCACTGACCACGTTAATTTGCGCACCCTGCATAGGCGTATTACTTAAGCTCATAGATAAGCGAGCCGTAATATCTAATTGTAAGGCGCCAGCGACTTGTTTGATTAATTTAAATGAATCATCATCGGTTACCCGCACTCTGTTGTGATATTGCGGTTCTAAACCTGCTTGCGTTAGTGCTTGGTTAATTTGCGGCCTGGCGCCGTATACCAATACCACTTTAATACCTAAGCTGTTAAGCAGAGCAATATCATTGATAATGCTACGAATACCAGGCTGCATGATCGCTTCGCCTCCTAGCATAATGACAAAGGTTTTCCCTCGGTGAGCATTAACATAGGGGGCAGATTGGCGGAAACCGCTAACGAGTTCAGTTGTACGCACGGGCAGTTAAGATCCTTTAATAAATAGTAATAACTAGTCTGGCAGTTATTGTCAAAAACTGCCAGACCACGTTTTAGAACGGAATAGATTATGTAGGGTTATGGTAACGCAGATGTGGTTTTATATCCAATATATATGAATATTTATTCGCCTGTCTCGTGCTGATAACAGCACGAGACAAAGGGTTTTCGCGCTTTCGTTTAGCGCTAACTTAGCCATTTGGTTAAGCACGTTTTACGTAACAGAACCTACAGTTAATCGTGATGCTTAGCCTAAAATAATGTGCGGTAAAAACCGCGAGCTGTCTTTGGTAATTAAACTATTATCTTCTCTAACGCCAATACCGGCAGCAAGATCGCCAACTACCCAACTACCAATTAACGTATAACTGTCGCCAAAACGCGGTAATGGTGCAAAGGCTTGCCGGATATAAGCGCCATCATCATAAGGTCCTGGTTGAAAAATTCGTTCGCCACTGTGGGTGAGCAATTCAACATTGGCGCCTTCGCGTGAGAACAGCGGTTTACGTACCCAGCCAGCGCTAAGTGGTTGTTTACCATCATCAAAAAACGCTGGTAATAAATTGGGATGCCCCTGATGCTTTTGCCACAATAAAGGCAATATACCTTTGTTGGACAATAAGATTTTCCACAAAGGTTCAACGAAACGGGTATTAGAACTGATTAACGTCGATGAAAACTCTTCTTGTATCATAAACTCCCAAGGATAGAGCTTAAATAAGCCTTCAATGGGGAAACCGTCCAAATCGACTAATTGCCCTTCGATATCCCCCAATTGTTCTAGAGCAATATAGCGGCTATCAATACCGGCTTGCAACGCAATATCCATCAGATAATCGACAGTTCCTTTGTCTTCTTGGCTATCGGTAACACTGCTAAAATAAAATGGCTGTGGTAACGGGAGTTGGGCAAAGGCTTGCTCAAGTTTATCTTGTAGCGAATTAAATTGATCAGCACCGGAGGGAAGTGCCCCGCGCATTTGCTGATCTTCCAGCCAAACCCATTGGAAAAAGCCGGTTTCGTATAACGATGTTGGCGTGTCGTAATTAAGCTCTAGTAGTTTGGCTGGGCCTTTACCATCGTAGGCAAAGTCCATCCGGCCATAAAGATGTGGCTCGCCATTTTGCCAACTGTAACGTACGGCGTCCCAAAAGGCTTCTGGGATCCCCAGTTGCTGTAGTTTTTCTTCGCTTTGCAAGATTTCTGGCACAAGATCGAGCGCCATCTGATGTAGCTCTTCAGTTGGCGTTTCTAAATCGTCTTCGATCTGCGCAAGGCTAAATTCATAATAAGCCGACTCATCCCAATAAGGCTCATTATCAATCGTATGAAAGGCAAAGCCGACGCTTTCAGCAAATGCCTGCCAACCTGGGCGTGGTGCTATAGGCACTTTTTTCATGGTTTAGCCACCCATAGTGGTCTGACGCGGTGCGGCTGCCGCACGTTGTTGTGCTTGCGCACCAAACCCACCGCGCCGCGCTAAACTGGCTGGCTTTGGCTGAACGGCTGATGGGCGGATTTGGGTGCTACCTGGTTGTGAGGCCACAGGGGTATTGGTAGCCGTACGGAAAGTGCTTTGATCATCGCGTGATTTATACAGCGGTTGATTCGGTACCGGATTGCGTCCACCGGCAGCAGCTGCGGTATTTTGTTGCTGCGGTGCCGCCATGCCCCCCCGGTTTAGCATTTGACCCGCTAAAAAGCCCATCATCATCGGCATAAAAAAACTGCCTTGTGCTTGTTGTTGCCCTTGTTCTGGTGCGGTTTCACAACGACCTACCCCAAAGTCGACTTCACATTCTTGCTTGTTCGCATAGCGTGGAGCAACTTGTGGGTGTAAGGCTTGGGCATCCGCAAATGCGGCTTGGCATTCCGCTGGTGGATTATAAAAGGCCGCACATTCGTCAGGTGTATTAAATACCTGAGCTTCGACCGTTTTTTCACTACCACAGCCGCTTAACAATAAGGTTGCAGCCGGTACCATAAATAACATGGCCGCTTTACGACTACGTTTGAAGTGTGGATGTTGCATTATTGGCTCCTTAATAACTCATACAGGCAGCGTTTAGCAAACCGACGCTGATCGAACACCCTGCAGAAAAAATACCTGCAGCAAGATCACCTTGGGTAATACGTTGTGGCAACTGCTTTAGGGCCAGTTGGCTAATGTAAAAAGTAAGTACTTGTACCACCGTAGCCACTAACCCCCAAATCGCGCAATCAAGTAGAGACAGCGAATGGGTAATGGCGCTAGATAACGGCAGAGCAAACCCAATCAGAGCCCCAGCAAACGCAAGAGCTGCCGCAGGATTGTTGGCTCGAATTAAGCCAAATTCATCATGCGGCGTCACCCAACTGTATAGGCGAACAAACACCAATACTGACACAACAGCCAATACAAAATAGGCCAAAAAAGACGGTAAACCTGCTAATGAACTTAATGCCGTATCTAACATAGTAAGATCCTGTGAATAAACGATGTGCTGATCCTGCGGAAATTTCACGCGTAATTCAAGTAAAACCGTATAGCGGGTCGCGCATTCACTTATCTAAAGGTGTTTATCGCAGCCGACAGGGTGCATATCTTGTTTACTGGACAGGGTAATGTGGCTTTTTTACACTCAAATAAAAACCAAAACCAAGGATCCCCGATGAAAAAACCAACATTATTAGCACTAGGTATTGCTGTTGCGCTCGGCGTAAGTGGCTGCCAAAGTCAACCTACCGCAGAACAGTCACCCGCCGTGAGTGTGACGGCAGAACAGCAAGCTGGTTTTGCCTTAAAAAACTTTGATAAAAGTGTGGCACCGCAGCAAGACTTTTTCCGCTTTGTAAACGGTAATTGGGTAAGCGAAACCGCGATTCCAGCAGACAAGGTACGTTGGGGCAGTTTTGATGAATTACGCGAGAATGCCGATCAACAGGTTCTAGAGATTATTCGTGAACTGGCAGCCGGCCAGCATCCAAAAAATTCAGATGCACAAAAAATTGCCGATTTATACCACTCTTTTTTAAATGAGCCCTTGATCAATACGCTCGGTTTAAACCCATTGCGTGGCGACATTGCACGGATACAGCAAGTCCGCACGCACCAAGAGCTTGCTAGTTTGTGGGGTGAACTTCAGCAATACCGGTTTGGTGCACCCCTAGCGGTATTTGTTGGGCAGGATCAGCGCCAATCAGATCAGTATATTACGGGTGCTAGCCAAGCTGGCTTAGGGTTACCTGATCGCGATTATTATTTAAAAGATGATGAACGCTCACTGGCGTTACTGGGGCAGTATAAAGCCTTTATTGCTACGCTTTGGCAGCTAGCGGGTTGGGATAATCCAGATCAAGCGGCAGATCACGTGTTAGCGATTGAGAAACAATTAGCCACCATTCAGTGGGGACGTATTCAAAATCGTGATCGCAATGCAACTTACAATAAGCTCACGATAGCGGAAATTGAACAAACTGCGCCGGGTTTTGATTGGCGTGCGTTTTTAACTGCTGCCGAGTTAGGCAAGGTCAATGAACTGGTGATTCGCCAGCCCACTTACTTTACGGCTTTTGCCAAATTACAGGCCGATATCCCGGTTGCACACTGGCAAACCTATTTAAAATTCCACTTATTACGTGCTAATGCCGCCAATTTAAGTGAGCCGTTTGCCAAGGCAAGTTTCGAATTTTATGGCAAAACCTTAAGTGGCCAACAAGAACAACGCAGTCGTGAAAAATTAGCCGTTAATGTGGTAGATAGTAATTTAGGTTTTATGGTGGGCAAAGAATATGTTGCACGCCATTTTAAACCTGAAGCGAAAGCCCGTATGGATGTGATGATCGAAAATCTGCGGGTGGCGTTTAAAGAAGCCATCGACGAGCTGGAGTGGATGAGTGCAGAAACGAAAGTAGAAGCACAAGCCAAACTAGCCAAGTTTAATACCAAAATTGGTTATCCCGATGTGTGGCGTGATTATGACTGTTTAACGATTGAGGCGAACGATTTGATTGGTAATTTGCGCCGCAGCAGCGAGTGTGAATATCAGCGAATGGTTAATCGTTTAGGGCAACCTGTAAATCGTGATGAGTGGGGCATGACACCGCAAACCGTAAATGCATACTACAGTTCAACCATGAACGAAATTGTGTTTCCGGCTGCGATTTTGCAACCGCCATTTTTTAACGTAGACGCGGATGACGCGGTAAACTACGGGGCCATTGGCGGGGTTATTGGTCACGAATTTACGCATGGGTTTGACGATCAGGGCCGCCGCTCGGATGGTGATGGTAATTTACGTGATTGGTGGACGCCCGAGGATGCACGGCAATTTAGCGAACGTGCTCAGCGGATGATCGATCAGTATAATGCGTTTAATCCAATTGATAATTTGCACCTGCAAGGTGCCTTAGGGTTAGGTGAAAACATTGCCGACTTAGGTGGCTTAACGGTGGCATTCCGTGCCTATCAAAACGCGACTAAAGACCAACCCAAACAGACGATTGCTGGTTTTACCCCTGAGCAACGTTTCTTTATTGGTTGGTCACAAGTTTGGCGTATCAAATTCCGTGATGAAGCCTTGCGTCAGCAAGTGATTACCGGCCCACACTCGCCTGGAATGTATCGGGTATTAGGGGTGCTGTCGAATATGCCAGAATTCTATGACGCCTTTGAGGTAAAACCCGGTGATGGTATGTATCGAGAAGAAGAGGTTCGGGTAAAAATTTGGTAATCGTTACTCATTGAAAAGAGAGATGAAATAAAAAGGGGGGAAGTCGTACTTCCCCCCTTTTTTACGCTACTAAAATTTGCTCAGCAGAATCTTAGATAGCCTTAGATAGCTTAGAAACGGTAATTCACGCCCAGATTTACACTGCTGGTTTTAAACTTCAATGTAAAAGGCCCTTCGCGGAAGGTTTCTTCAGGCAATTGCAAGTACTCTAAGCTAGCCGACCAATTAGACGTAATATTAAACGCCGCGCCCACACCCCAGCTAAAGCCATCTACCGTATCCGTTTCTGAGTAGCTAAAGCCCGGCTCACGTTCTTCATATTTAAATTTTACTGAGCCAAAACCGGCTAAACCATATAATGAAAAGGCCTCACTTACTGGCACAGTACCTTTAACCAATAATAAATTTTGCTGACTTATTTTAAATTTCTCAGAAAAGCCGCCTTCACTAAAAGACTCATCACGAATACCCGTACCTAAGCGTATTTCAGCGGCAAGGTATTGATTAAAACTGTAGCCGGCCACTGCCGACAGTGTCGTAAAGTCAAAACTTTCTGAAAATCCACTTTCTGTTTCTTTTAACTTGGCCGCGCCAATCTGGCCACCAACATAAAACGGCGTATCAGCCGCGATAACCGGCGTAACTGCGGTACTCGCAAAGGCCGTAATGATGGCTAAACCTAATAATTTTTTTAACATGTTTAAATCCTTGTAGGGTGGTGATACGGCATATTCAGCTTTTTTAACTGAATAAAAACTGAATATGTAACGTAGCTGTATTAATTTTAAATAAATTAACAAAAAAATTCAGTTTAAGTTTGTAACAAGGTTTTACATGTTGATGGCGCTGGTCTCAATTTATCTTTTAGTGGTCGAATGCTCACACAGGATACGGGATAAACATGCTACAACATTTAGTATTTTCAACAGCGTTATTTTAATAAACAGGGAATACCAAACATGAGAATGTTGCTAAATACCTTGCTGCTGGGCGCCTTGCTCAGTGCCAGTAGCGTCGCATTGGCGACGGCGGTTGATATTGGCTATCAACAGCCGGCCAAAGAAATTGTTGATATTGTAGATGCGGCTCCGGCACCGGGTGCCAGTTTAAGCCCAAACGGCCGTATTATGTTAAGCACGGCTTTCCCTGCGTTACCGGCTATTGCCGATTTAGCGGCGCCAGAATATCGACTAGCGGGTGTGCGTTTTAACCCTGCCAACAATGGTCCGGCGCAACCACGCTATGTATCGTCTTTACAGCTGATCGATTTAGATACCCAGCAAAGCAAAGCAATTAGTGGCTTACCGAAAACCTTAAAGGCCGTTAACCTAAGCTGGTCGCCTGATAGTCGTTACTTAGCCTTTATTCAATTAGAGGATAACCGCGCTAACCTGTGGCGAATTGATATCGCGGCGGCTAAAGCCAGCGCGTGGGGCAAAGCGCCAATTAATGCCATTTGGGGTGGGGTATTGCAATGGTCAGCAGATAGCAAAGCGATTTATGTTGCCACCGTGCCAGCAAAACGCGGCAATGAACCGGTTGCTAGTAAGGTACCAACGGGTCCTGTCATTACCGAAGCGCGTGGTCGTACAGCGCCAGCTCGAACCTATCAAGATTTGTTAAAAAATAAACATGATGAAGCCTTGTTTAGTTATTACTTCACTAGCCAATTAGTGAAACTAGGCGTTAACAATAAAACGACGCTACTTGGCAAGCCGCAATTGTTTCGCAGCGTAGAGATCTCACCCGATAATCAATTTATGTTAGTGAATCGTATCGAGCAGCCGTTCTCCTATGCGGTGCCAGTATTCCGGTTCGCCTACACCACCGAAGTATGGGATGCCTCGGGTAAGCTGGTTTACCAAGTGGTACAACAACCTGTAGCGGATAACTTACCCATTGCCTTTGATGCCGTGCCAACAGGGCGTCGTGATATTAGTTGGCGTGCCGATCATTCTGCCACGTTGTACTGGGCACAGGCTGCCGATGGCGGTGATCCCGCTAATAAGGTAGCCGTTCGCGATCAGCTGTTTCAATTAGCGGCGCCCTTTACGGCCGAACCCGAAAAGTTAATGGACTTACGTTACCGCTTTTCGTATTTAATGGCGGCGGCTGATGGTAGCCTGATGGTGTGGGAGCGCTGGTGGCAAGATCGTAACGAAAAGGTGTGGTATTTACCTAATGCTCAAGCGGCCCAACTGCTGTGGGAACGCTCATCAGAAGATCAATATAACGATCCAGGCTCACCATTAATGACCACCGCGGCCAATGGTCAGCGTTTACTGCGTGTGGAAAATGGCGCTATTTATTTAACGGCCGTGGGCGCGTCTACTGAAGGTAATCGGCCTTTTATCGATAAACGGCAGTTAGCGACGGGCGAGACCACACGGTTATGGCGTTCGGAAGCGCCATTTTACGAATATCCATTAACCTTATTACCCTCGGGGCAGCTATTAACACAGCGCGAATCTGCTGACTTACCGCCAGATTTCTATCTGCGTAATCTTCAATCAGGTGAGCTTACGGCCCTTACTCAAACACCACATCCCATGCCACACACTCAAGGTATTAGCCGTGAGCTGATTAATTATCAGCGGGCTGATGGCATTCCGATGTCGGCGACCTTATTACTGCCTGCTGGATACGATAAGACTCGTGATGGTGCCTTACCCACTATTGTGTGGGCTTACCCGCGTGAATTCCGGAGTGCTGCGGCAGCTGGTCAAGTGACTGATTCGCCTTACCGCTTTAATCGTATTGGCTATTGGAATCCACAATTTTTAGCGACACAAGGTTATGCGGTGCTTGATAACGCCACTATGCCGATTGTTGGCGAAGGCGATAAAGAACCAAATGATAGCTTTATTGAGCAACTGGTGTTAAATGCAGAAGCCGTGATTGCCGCAGGGGTGGCGCGTGGTGTAACCGATCCAAACCGGGTAGCAGTAGGTGGCCATTCATATGGCGCCTTTATGACCGCGAACTTGCTGGCGCATACCAATTTATTTAAAGCCGGTATTGCACGTAGTGGCGCGTATAATCGCACCTTAACGCCCTTTGGCTTTCAGCGTGAGCAGCGCACCTTATGGGATGATCCTGAATTATACGCTCGGATGTCGCCGTTTTTTCATGCTGAAAAAATTAAAACCCCGCTATTGTTGATCCATGGCACTGATGATAACAACTCCGGCACCTTTCCGATGCAAAGCGAACGTTTATATCAGGCGATTAAAGGTAATGGCGGCACTACCCGTTTAGTCATGTTACCCCTGGAATCGCATGGTTATCGTGCTCGCGAATCAGTGTTACACATGCTGTGGGAAACGACCGCTTGGTTGGATGAATTTGTGAAGAATGCGGAAGTACAAGCCGCTCAGTAAATTTTGCTGATGACGATTTGTGATGACCTATGAAAGCAGACTATGCACGTTATTTAATGTGACATAAATAACGAGACATAATTAACGAAATATAAGTCACGAGATATAAAAAACCGCAGTGTTATTACTGCGGTTTTTTTACGAGTTAGTTTTTATCAGCACACTATTTTAGCAGGCTTGCCAAGTACAGTCCGTTAGCGACGGCTTTCTGGTGGACCCAGATAACTCGGTTTTAACCCCCCTGTATCGATAATCAGCTTTTGGAGTACCAGTGCCGGATCAACCAAATAAATGCGCAGGGTATAGGCACCGGGTTGGGGAACATCCAGTGCGCTGTTACCAACTCTAACGCCATCCAAAACCGCTTTTTCCCACGTTTCATAACGGTTATCGGCCAGCACATCAACGAATTGCGGCGTGTCGTTATTTAACGCAACCGCAAAACGTAACCCGCGCCCCGGCACCAGATCCAAGGTTGGCGCGACGATGCTATGCAGAGTGAAGCGGCCACTGCTATGAAAGTACACTGGGTATTCTAGGTAGGGTGCATTTAGAACATCCGTTATCTGATAGTCCAATGTTGTCATGGCCGACATCGAAGAATGATGACGACCATGCCAAGGAATTTCCTGCCACCACGCGTTAGCCGTATTACCTACCACCTTACCACTGGCTGCTTCCAGCGCAATGTAGCCATCAGCTTCAATAAAACCCTGCGTTGGCGAAGTAACGGGTTTTACTGCGGATACCTGCACTTTGGCACCGCCCCAGCCGGTGCCGGTAACATGCACTTCTGCGGTATTCAGCCCCGTTTGCGCTTTCGCCCAATCCACCGTTACGGTGATGGATTGTTCAATTTCCAGTAATCCACTGCTATGGCTAAGTGTAATCCAGTCTGCGGTGGCAACGGCCTTATATTCAAAGGGCAGAGTCCCTTTGTTAAATACCTCTATAACACGCTGCTGTTGGCCATGTGGATAAAAATGCTCCAGCGCAAGTGTTTTGCCTTGATACTCGCTAATTGGCCAGGACAAGGGCGAGCCTTCGGCGGCAACGCCCATATCAGCCACCGCCATAGGTGTTGCTACAGCAACGACTGGCATCAAATTCGCTGGCGGGTTGCGCCAGTAAGTAAAACCGATGTGTGGTTGTGACATCATATGGTTCCAGCGGCCATTACCCAAGCTATGATAAAGCGTGGTGAGTTCGGCATCGCGATCAAACCAAAATCGTACCTGTTCGGCCCAGTAGTTAGTGGTTACACGGCCCTGAGTGCCATGCAGCTGGTTCATTGCTACTGCGCGGTTATGTTCAAACACCGCCTGGCTGGCTTTTAGCGGATGCGCAACCAACTGAATAAACGCATCGTGCAGCTTGGGGGCTAACTGCTGTTGTACGTGATCGGCTGTAGCAACCAGTGTTGCCAGTTCACGGCTTATCCGCTCAGCTTCGCCGTAATGAAAAATACTGTAGGTGTCTGGTGCTATGGCTTCTGGTTTGCGTCGGCCATTATGATGGGTATAACCCTGAATTAACTGGGCGATGGTGGTTGCATGCGCAGTGCCAAATTGCTGTGCGGCCCAATCGCTGGCAAATTGTTGTAAATTGTTGGCATTAAAGGCCTCCGGGTTCCATGCCATCCGTAAGAAAAAATCAGTGGGGAATTCCATTGGTTTAAGATCACCGACATTCACTATCCAAATGCGATCAGCTTGAAATTGCCAAGCCAAATTCATTTGCTCCCAAATTTTCGCCATTGGCACCGTATTAATCCAGCGATAGGAGCGGGGGCTACCCACATAGTCAAAATGATAATATACGCCAGCACCGCCTGCGCGATTGCGCTCGCTGGCGGTAGGCAAACGTCGGATATTACCGTAGTTATCATCGGCCCACAGTAGCGTCACGTCATCTGGTACCCGCATTCCGCGCTCATAAAACCCCTGTACTTCTTTATACAGCGCCCATACTTGTGGAACATGCTCTATAGGCCGATCGGTAAAGGTTTCTTGTAAAATTTGCCGTTGATCACTAACAATTTGTTGTAACAATTCTATATTGTCACCCTCGCTCATCGGCTCATCTTCTTGACCGCGCATGCCTAAGGTAAAAATACTTTCTAACGCTTTGTGTCGTTTGGCCCCTTCTTGCCAAAAGCGGTAAATATTATCGCGATTAGTTGAGTATTCCCATGGTCCTGTGCCATAGCGATTCCACTCTTTGTCCGCGCGTAGCATAGGTTCGTGATGACTATTACTCATAACGATACCCATCTCATCAGCCAAGAGCGCGTTTTGCCAATCATCATCTGCAAAGGCGTTATTCCACATTGCAGGCCACAGAAAATTTGCTTTGAGCCGTTGCAGTAGTTCAAAAACATGTAGATAAAACTGGCTATTGTAATCGCCAAATTTTTCGTTAACCCAATTGGTCAGGGCAGGATGTTCATCGTTTAAAAAAATACCGCGGTATTTTACTTTGGGGGCATCCATGCGTAAGGTATCGGCTTTAATATATAGCTGTTCACTTTTTACGACGGGCACATCGGCCCACCAATGCCAAGGCGATACACCAATGGTTTCGGCCAGATCGAATACGCCATAGATCGCGCCGCGCTTATCACTGCCCACAATCACTAGCGCCTGCTCGACGCCAGGAAACGGGGCCGAAATCACCTGTATTTGGAACGCTTCCCACTTGCCAGCAATTGCACTCACATTTAGTTTGCCAGCATCAATTAAGTGCTGTAGCAGCGGGTTATTACCAAGAGTGCCAATAATCAGCATGTGTTTGGCTTGCTCGTTGTGGCTGATCGCTAAGGTTTTACCACTAACATTAGCGATATCCTGTTGCAGGCTGGTCACGGCTCGCAACAGGCCCGGATGATCTTGCGCGTCTACCTGCATCAGCGCTTGGCTATTTTTACCGACCAGAGCAAAGTCACCCTTGCTGGGTGTGGGTGTCAAGTAATCACTTGGCAAGCCCAGCACGAATTGGCTAAACAGTATGCAGCCCAGGCAGAGTAGTCGCGCAAGGATCATTAGTTGCCTCCTGTTTCTTGTCGACTATGCAAACCGAGCATGGTGCCAACAAAGCCCGTTGCTACCTGCGTGCTTAATATTTTTGCATCTTGCGTATCGGTAACTGCTTGCCACTCGCCATCACCTAACGCGTAGTAAAAATTGATGCTCTCAGCTTGGCCTGATATTTTAAGGCGCAATTGTGTTGCATCTGCGGCTAAGGGTAAGGCAGCAATTTGCTCTGGCGCCGCCCCTGCAGCTTTTTCTAAAAACAACTCCTTGCCATCACCTTTGCTGCGAACGCCCATGTAGTAGTGATAGGTTTCATTTTGAAATGCCACAATACCTGCAGAAGCCTGATTCGCGGTTGCTGCAGGAATGTGCATTTGGGTGCTGGCTTCAAAGTGCATATGTTGCTGGCGCCGACTTACAAAAGACGGTTGATCGAATGAGCTCAAACCAACCCCCGGTTTAAGCTGCAATTGCTGATTAGCAAGCGTTAACCAACTTTGATCAAATTGGCGCAGCGTATTCCACTGTAAATCGAGTGTGCTGTTAGTAAAATCATCGCGCCAGGTGAAGTTGCCTGTTAAGGGCTGTGCCGCTGGTACACTGGCTAAGCTGGTAGGTGCGTTTAAGCGGTATGGAATCGTTTCGCCTGCTGGTAAAATGTGTGGCCAGCCATCTTTCCAGGTTACAGGTAGTAAAAAGGTTTCACGCCCCGTATTAAAAAAGCGTTCTTGATAAGCGCGGCTAGCGAGAAACACCGCCCACCAACTGCCATCCGGCAATTGAACAAAATCAGCATGCCCGGCAGTTGTAATGGGATCTGGCCGTGTGGGATCTAAGTCTCGTTGGGTTAAAATAGGATTGCCCGTATAGGGCACAAAAGGCTCTGTTAAACTACGACTACGAAAAACCACCGCTGAATGTTCATCGGCTGTACCGCCCTCTGCGCAGACTAAATAGTACCAGTCATCATGTTTATAAATATGTGGGGCTTCAATCCAAATGGGTTTAGTGCTGAGATCAACACCACCATTGACCAATAAGCGTTGCGAATCTGCAATAATTTTTTGGTTCGCTACATCATACTCCCATAGCCAAATGGCTTTGTGTCCTTCATACAAAGATTCTTCTGGCTCGCCATTGTGCGCGATATAAACGCGGCCATCGTCATCAAAGAACAGATCCGGATCAATCCCTTCTACTTCGGGTAACCAAATCGGATCTGACCAAGGGCCCGCTGGATCGGTGGCGGTTAGGATAAAATTACCGCCGCGGTCAACTACCGTGGTGATGATATAGTACACCCCATTATTAACCCGTAGGGTGGGTGCAAAAATACCGCGTGACACTTGTAAACCCGCCATATCGAGCTGCGATTCGCGCGTTAAGGCATAGCCGTGTAAGGTCCAATTCACTAAATCGCGGCTATGTAAAATAGGTAAACCCGGCGTGTAAGTAAAAGAAGACACCGTCATATAATAATCATCGCCATCGCGGATGATACTAGGATCGGGGAAAAAGCCCGCTAACACGGGGTTTTGAAAGGTGCCCGCGGCTAAAGGGCCATCAAAAATGGGATCCATACCTTGGTAGTGAAACCAGTCAAATTGGGCGGTAGATGAAGCGGTGACAGTAGGGACAGTATTGCTGGTGGCTTCTGGGGTACTGGCTGGTTGGCAAGCACTCAACCCAAGCAGTAAGCTCATGCTAAGTAATAGGGGTTTGTAGTGATGGTGCATTGGTTGTGACTCCTGGTGTTGGTATCGTCACCTCATTAAAATGAAAAAAGCCATATTCATCAATGGCCTTAGTGTTATGAAAATGCGTCTGGACTGTGCGTTTTTTGGCAATCTATGTTGCAGGTCGGCGATTGACCTGCAGCATACGACGCGGAGTGTTTTTTAATCGTTTACCGCAGCGGTATTGGTAATACCCGTGTGGCCGTTTCGGTATTCTTTAGGTGTTTGTGAGAAGTGTCGTTGAAACACCGCATACATATACTGCAGTGAAGGATAACCACACATTTTGGCAATATCGGTTGGATTTACTTCTGTTTCCTTCAGCATCTTACAGGCTTTACTCAGCTTTTGATTATGTAATTCGGTGTGAATAGAGTGACCGCGCTCAGCTCGAAAACGCTGTTCTAAATTAGAACGAGAAATGCCAACGAAATCGGTGACCTGTTCTACTTTGGCGCCACGAGTAGCATGGCGGCGAATGTAATGCATCGCCTGAATGACATAAGGATCACGTAGTGCTTTAAAGTCGGTAGATTGCCGCGAGGCTACCCCAGCAGGGGCAACTAAAATACGCTTTTGCCCAACATCAATGTTGTTCAATTGAGTGTGCAGTAATTTAGCTGCCTTATAGCCCATTTCAAAGCAGCCTTGTGTTACTGAACTTAAACTGATCCGGCTTAAATATCGCGCGATATCATCGTCATCGATGCCAATAATGGCGATATTATCTGGCACAATAATACCTACGTGCTCACACGCTTGCAGTAAATGGCGCGCCCGTGAGTCAGTTACGGCAATAATCCCAATCGGTTTGGGTAAGCCCTGAATCCAGTCGGTAAGCCGATTCATGGCATATTGCCACGTTTCTGGTCGGGTACAATGACCTTGATAGACATGGCAATCATAGCCATCTTGCGCCGTTAGCGAACGAATGGCCTGTTCACGCTCACTCGCCCAGCGATGTTGTTCGTCAGTTGGTACGCTGTAAAAAGCAAAGCGATCGAGCCCCTTACGTTTTAAATGCTCGTAAGCACTTTGCACTAAGGCAAAATTATCAGTAGCCACATAAGGTACGGCGGGATAATCATCTGGATTACTGTAAGAGCCACCAATGCCTACGATCGGTTTATTGGTATTGGCTAAGGCACGCTGAATGTTCATATCATCAAAGTCAGCGATGATGCCATCTCCTCCCCACTCATGAATATGCTCTAGCCGGCACAAAAAATCTTCTTCTAGATACAGATCCCAATCTACTTTTGACGATTGTAGATAATGACCAATACCTTCAATAACTTGTCTGTCATACACTTTGTTGGCATTAAACAACAAAGTAATGCTGTGTTTTGCTTTAAACATAGTTGCACCCTGTCAGTGTGTTACATAATTTTTATTTTTTTTGTTTTTAATTTTTGCCGTTATCAAAAAAGTTTCGGCTTTGTCGATATTAGACCAGTAATTAACCAAGTCAAAGCTGAAAACAGAATTCAGCGGGGCATTACGAATTTTCGTAATTGCTGATCCTACCCTCCTCATCAAAGATTGTTTTATGTTCAGTAAATTATCTTCTAAGGTCACCATGTACATTGGTATAGATTTAGGGACTTCCGGCATAAAAGTCATCTTATTGGCTGAAAACGGTCGTGTCATTGATAGCGTTAGCGTACCGTTACAGCAACAACGGCCATATCCTTTGTGGTCAGAACAAGCGCCCGAAGACTGGTGGTCAGCTTTACAGCTCGCAATGCAGCAATTAAGTGCGCAACACTCTCTGGCTGCCGTTAAGGCCATCGGGTTAGCTGGGCAAATGCATGGTGCAACTTTGCTGGATAGCGATAATCAGGTTATTCGGCCAGCCATTTTGTGGAATGATGGCCGTGCTTTTGCGCAATGCCAAGAACTGCAGCAACGGGTGCCTACTTTAGCGGCCTTAACCGGCAATTTAGCGATGCCTGGCTTTACTGCACCTAAATTACTCTGGGTGCAGCAACATGAACCTGAGGCGTTTAAGCGTGTTGCGAAGGTGCTGTTACCAAAAGATTATTTACGTTTTTGTTTAAGTGGTGATTTTGCTTCTGATATGTCTGATGCGGCAGGAACCCTGTGGTTAGATGTGGCAAAACGTGATTGGAGCGACACACTTCTAACCGCATGTGGTTTAGCGCGGCACCACATGCCTGCGCTTTACGAAGGCAATCAGATCACTGGTACTTTACTCCCCGCGCTGGCAACGCAATGGGGGATGCAAACGGTTCCGCTGGTGGCGGGTGCGGGCGATAATGCTGCTGGGGCTATTGGCGTTGGGATAGTCAATCCAGGGCAGGCGATGCTGTCGTTAGGCACTTCAGGTGTCTATTTTGCGGTTAGTGATGGTTTTAAAGCCAATCCACAGTCTGCGGTACACGCGTTTTGCCATGCCTTACCCAATAGTTGGCATCTTATGTCTGTCACTCTCAGTGCAGCGAGCTGTTTACAATGGTACGCCGATTCGGTGGCACAGGCGACAGTCAGTGAGCTACTCGACGAGCTGGAACATAATCCACCAAATACGTCACAAGCCCCGCTTTTTTTACCGTATTTATCGGGCGAGCGTACGCCGCATAATAATCCTAATGCACAGGGTGTCTGGTTTGGTTTAACGCATAGTGCCGATCGGGCCATGCTAACTTACTCCGTACTGGAAGGTGTGAGCTTTGCGCTAGCACAAGGTGCGTTGGCGCTGCATGACAGTGGCTTAATACCCACCGAAATCAGCTTAATTGGTGGGGGGGCTCGCAGTGCCTATTGGCGTCAGCTACTGGCTGACATCTTACAGCAGCCGCTATTGTTTCGCGAAGGGGGGGAAGTTGGCCCTGCATTGGGAGCAGCAAGGCTAGCCATGCTTGCACTGCAACCTGATACAGCAATTAGTACCCTTTGCGTGCAACCACCTTTGGTGAGTGAACACCGTCCCAATCCATTACGTCAAGCAGATTTACTGGCTCGGTATCAACGCTTTACCACGATATATCAACGTTTAGCCGATTTGTTTTGATCTTTAGTCCTAGGTGGTTGACGAAAAGCACAATTTCGCTTTGAAAAAACATAATTGTGATTAACCACCACATTGCCCAACATGAGTGTGGCAGCATTCAGTTAAAACCAAGGAGAGCAGCGTGGCTCAGTATTTCGATCAGATTAATAAAATAGTATATGAAGGTGCCGACAGCACCAATCCACTCGCATTTAAACATTATAATCCTAGTGAAAAAATTCTCGGTAAGACCATGGCAGAGCACTTACGCATGGCAGCCTGTTACTGGCACAATTTTTGTTGGAATGGCCAAGATGTGTTTGGTCAGGGAACCTTTGATCGTCCTTGGTTAGCGGGTGGCGATGCCATGCAACAAGCCAAGCATAAAGCCGATGTTGCCTTCGAGTTCTTCAGTAAACTGTCTATCCCTTACTACTGTTTTCACGATATTGATGTCGCTCCTGAAGGCAATTCCATTAAAGACTATATCAATAATTTTGCGGCGATAGTGGATGTACTCGAGCAAAAACAAGCCGAAACCGGTGTGAAGTTATTATGGGGTACCGCCAATCTGTTTAGTCACCCACGCTATGCTGCAGGTGCGGCTTCTAATCCCGATCCTGCGGTATTTAGCTACGGTGCGACGCAGGTGTTTCATGCAATGAACGCCACTAAGCGTTTAGGCGGTGACAATTATGTATTATGGGGTGGTCGTGAAGGGTACGAAACGCTACTCAATACAGACTTACGTCAAGAGCGTGCACAATTAGGCCGCTTTATGCAAATGGTGGTTGAGCATAAACACAAAATTGGTTTTAAAGGCGCGTTATTGATCGAGCCTAAGCCCCAAGAGCCAACGAAGCATCAATATGATTATGATTCTGCGACCGTGTACGGCTTTTTAAAGCAATTTGGTTTGGAAAAAGAGTTCAAGGTTAATATCGAAGCGAACCATGCAACGTTAGCGGGACACTCGTTTCATCATGAAGTTGCCACGGCAATTTCGTTGGGTATTTTTGGCAGTATTGATGCCAACCGTGGAGATGCGCAAAACGGTTGGGATACTGACCAATTTCCTAATAGCGTAGAAGAACTCAGCTTGGTTATGTACGAGATCCTTAAAGCGGGGGGATTCTCTACTGGGGGCTTTAACTTTGATGCCAAATTACGCCGTCAAAGCTCAGATCGGTATGATTTATTTCATGGTCATATCGGTGGTATGGATCATCTAGCAATGGCACTTAAACGGGCTGCAGCGTTAATTGAAAAAGATTTCTTAAGTGCTGCAGTTGCAAAACGCTACGCAGGATGGAGTGATGCACTGGGCAAAACCATTCAAAGTGGTGAGCATAGTTTACAATCTCTGGCCGAGCTTACCGTGCGCGAACAATTAGATCCTAAGCCAGTGAGTGGTCGCCAAGAGTTGTTAGAAAACCAGCTTAATCTGGTGTTATACCGCTAACGTTTCGCTTTTATCCTGTCTGTACCTGTTGTCTTGCCCGGCGTGCCGGGCTTTTTTATGCGTTGCGGCGCATCAACAACCATCGCTATAACGTGCGATTTCTCTCCCTAAAGGTGTTGCACCAATTGATAACGAAGATGCGCAACAAAGGGCTGCCCAGGCCGCGTATAGTGAAATGGAAAATGGTGATGGTTTGGCGAATCGGGATAAAATTGCGGTTCAAGGCATAGCCCTTGTCGTGGTGCAAAAGGACAGGGGAGATAATCGCCGGTATACACTTGTAACCCAGGATAATCAGAACTTACGAACAGCTGCAGGCGCCCATCTGGGCTGGTTAGGATGGCAGCGGGTTGCTGCACATCAGCAGTGACGGCAAAGTTATGATCGAGTGATAATGCCTCTAGCATTTTTGGCTGACGAAAATCCAGCGCAGTGTTAGCGATATGCCGCAGGTCTCCAGTAGGAATTTTGTGTTCGTCGGTTACCGTGACAAGATCAGCATTTAACCAAAGCTTATGCGTATCAATGTTGGTATGCGTGGTGGCTAAATTAAAGTACGGATGTAACGTGGGGCCTACCAAGGTAGGGCAATCGGCCCACGCGTGAAAATGGACATCTAAGGTGCCGTCACTGCCTAGCTGATAACGAAGAGTAAACTGGATAGGGCCGGGATACCCCCCATAGCCATCTACCGTATTACAACCAAGCACCAGCTCAGTTGGGGTATGAGTTAGCTTATGCCAACGCATTTTTTGTAAGCCTAAGCGTCCCCCGTGTAATTGGTTTGATCCTTCATTTTGCTCCAATTGATAGCATTGCTGATCGATATAAATTTTGCCATCTTTAATACGATTAGCATAAGGTCCAACAACGGCGCCTAAGTAACAACGATCCTGTTGATAATCGTGTAGCGAGGGATAGCTAAGAATAATATCGCGATGTTGCTGGCCTACTACAGTAGACCAGCGATACAAGCTGGCGCCATGTTCTAGAATCATCACGGTATCGCCACGGGCATTGGTTAAGGTAAAACTGTTCATAAGGCCGCTCAGAGTAGACAAAAGACCAGCCTAATCTGCTAACCGCCTCAATCCTATTCTGTAAGTTGCTGGCGCTATTATGGAATTTATTGCACGTGTGGCCCATGTTAGCCTTGCATATCCTCCAGTTCAGTACCCTTGGTTTCATGCACCATCTTGATCACAAACAGAATAGAAATCAGTGCGCCCACTGTATATAAACCATAAGCGCCGGCTAACCCTATGCCGCTAAGTAACATGGGGAAAGTCATGGTGATCAGAAAGTTGCTGCTCCATTGCGCTAAGCCACTGACCGCCAATCCAGAGCCACGCAATTGGTTTGGAAACATTTCACCCAGCATCACCCACATGACGGGTCCCCAAGACATATTAAAGAAAAAGACATAGGCATTGGCACTAATTAAAGCGATCAATCCCCACTCACCCAGTATTAAGCGGCCCGTAGTATCCTGTGCAGCGTTGCTAAAGGCGAGCACCATCACGGCCAAGGTAAGGGTCATTCCTATAGAACCCCATTTAAGCAAAGGTTTGCGTCCAATTTTATCAATAAGTAATAAGGTGATGACGCAGGCGGCAATACTTAACCCACCGCTAATCACATTAATGCGTAACGCGTCAGACTCAGAAAACCCTACGGCTTGCCATAAAACAGCGCCGTAGTAAAACACCACATTAATGCCAACCAATTGTTGGAACGTTGCCAAGCCAATCCCTACCCAAACAATGCGACGCAGTTTGCCGCCACGATCTAATAAATCCGCTAGTTTGGGCGGTTGCTTATGCAAAAGCGATTGCTGGATATCCTGTAATTTAATCTGAGCGGTATGCTGACCATATAATCGACAGAGCACGTCTCCGGCAGCTGCATGTTTACCAGCAAGTACCAAAAAGCGCGGACTTTCAGGAATAAACAACAGCATCAGTAAAAAAAGCACCGAGGGCAGCAGTTCCATCCAAAACATCCAGCGCCAGGCGGCAAAATCAAACCAGAGGAGTGCGGTAGACGCGCCAGCAAATTCTGCGAGTAAATAATTGCTCATAAAAGCCATAAACAAGCCAAAAATAATCGCAATTTGCTGCACCGTGGTGAGCATGCCACGATAGCGCGCGGGAGCGACTTCAGAAATATAGGCAGGAGCCATTACCGAGGCGGCACCTACAGCTAAGCCACCTAAGATGCGATAAATAACAAAGGTCAGGGAGCTATCTGCAATACCAGAGCCCCAAGCACTGATCACAAAACAGATGGCCGCCGCCAGTAAAATATTTTTGCGGCCATAAATATCGGCTAATCGTCCAGCAAAAAAGGCCCCTATGGCGCAGCCTAGCAGCATACTGGCAACATTAAACCCGGTCCCTGCGCTATCAGACATAAAGGCTTGTTGTAGGCCATCGACAGTGCCATTAATCACGCCGCTGTCAAAGCCAAATAGAAAGCCACCTAAAGTAGCAACGATAGTAATAAATATAATAAAGCGGCGATTATCGGTTTCTGGGGTAATCTGCGATGCTGCCGAGCTGTGCTCGCTAAGCGAAATAGGTTGCTGCAAAAGTGTGGCTCCTGTAAGCGCATTATGTGTGCTTGCAGCATAAGTTTAAATTGACGGTAACGCAGGCCGGTTGCTAAAAAACATAAATCTTTCAATACATTTCGTTAATTCTCCTAAGGCGTTAGCATTGTATGGTAAGGATTAGCCATTCCATTAATTACATAAACGATGCACTGGTCATTGCTGTGTTGCATTCTTTGGTTGTGCAAGCCAGCGAGAGCTCCAAGGTAACGAGAATAATAAAAAGCGTTTAACAACAGGTAGAGGCAGATGCAAACAGTAACGCAAAAACTCAGTGTCACAGAAAAAATTGGTTATAGCTTAGGTGACTTAGCGGCCAATCTCATCTTTCAAACGCTTATGACCTTTTTGGCGTTTTTTTATACTGATGTCTACAAAATCCCTCCCGCTGCTGCGGCAACGATTATCTTTATTGGCGGTATGATAGGGGCTTTTTTTAATCCCATTATGGGCTTAATTGCCGATCGTACCCAAACCCGTTGGGGGAAATTTCGGCCTTGGATTCTCTGGACCTCTGTGCCATTCGGCGTTATTGCGCTGCTAGCGTTTAGCACGCCCGATTTTAGCCCAGAGGGCAAAATTGCCTATGCTTTTATTACCTATGTGTTGTTGGTGCTGGTGTACTCAGCCAACAACCTTCCTTATTCGGCGTTAAGTGGCGTGCTTACCGGCAATATGTCGGATCGTAATAGTTTATCGGCGTATCGATTTGTGGCCGTTATGGTCGCGCAATTTATTATTCAAGCGTTGTTATTACCACTGGTATTAATTTTGGGCGATGGCGATAAAGCCGTTGGGTTTGAAAAAACCATGTTTATCTTTGCTTGTACTGGCATCGTATTTTTCCTCATTACGTTTTTAACCACTAAAGAACGTGTGTTATCGCTACAACTGCAAAAATCGAGTGTGCGACAGGATGTCAGTGATCTCGTGAAGAATAAACCTTGGACCATTATGTTGCTGTTAACGGTGTTGGTGTTTATTACCTTAGCGTTAAAAGGGGGCATGTATATTTTTTATTTTGACCATTATTTAAGCGAATCACATGTCGCGCAGTTTTTAAATGATATTGGCTTTAATGCGTTTATTGCAGGGTTAAACAGCATTTTAACTAGCGTTGGTTTAAATGCTTTTTTATGGCCAGAAGACGCTGCCACGTCGGGGTTCAGCTTATTTAACGCTGGCGGCATTATCTGCATGATTATTGGTATCGGTTTCTCGAAAACGTTAGCCGACCGTTTTGGTAAGCGTGATGTGTTTGCTGTGGCACTGTTTATTTCCACATTATTTATTTTACTGTTTTACGTGTTGCCCGCAGAGGCAATAGGTATGGTCTTTTTAGCGCAAATTCTGCATGGGTTATTTTATGGTATTACCATTCCCTTGTTGTGGGCCATGATTGCTGATGTAGCCGATTATTCTGAATGGAAAAATCACCGTCGCGCCACAGCGATTATTTTCTCTGCCATGATTTTTGGCTTAAAGCTGGGATTAAGTATTGGTGGCGCCTTGGTAGCAGGTATTTTGGCGCATTATGGATACGATGCGCAGCTTACTCAGCAATCAGCAGAGACCATCAACGGTATTAAGTTATCCGTGAGCTTATACGCCGCCATTCCCTTTTTAATGGGGGTAGGGGCGATGTTGGTGTATGAAATTAATAAACACAAAGAAATTGAAATTGAACGCGAACTCGCTGCGCGTCGCGCATCCGCACAAGGAAACTCGTAGTATGTCAGACATTGATTATAAAGACGTGCAAGATAAGGCTATTTCCGCCCCGTTGGTTAAGCATATCTATACGGCAGATCCGTCAGCACATGTGTTTGATGGTCGTATTTACATCTATCCTTCACACGATATCGAAGCCGGTATTCCGTTTAATGACAACGGTGATCATTTTGGTATGGAAGATTACCATGTGTTATCTCTGGATCATCCCGGCGCATCTACAATTGATCATGGGGTGGCTTTACATATTGCTGATGTGCCATGGGCAGAGCGACAAATGTGGGCGCCAGATGCAACGAAAAAAGGCGATAGCTATTATTTTTATTTCCCAGCTAAGAATGCGGCTGGGCGTTTTCAGATTGGCGTTGCCGTTAGTGATTCCCCAACCGGACCTTTTAAAGCGCAGCCTTTGCCCATAGCCGGCAGCTATTCAATCGATCCAGCCGTGTTTGCGGATGATGATGGCAGTTATTATCTGTATTTTGGCGGGATCTGGGGGGGGCAGTTACAAGAATATCGCAATAATCAATTTGGCGAACACTATGCCGAGCCGAATGCAACGGAACTCGCCCTTTGCCCCAAAGTGGCCAAACTCACTGATACAATGTTGGAATTTGCCGAAGCCCCACGCGATATTGTGATTTTAGACGAGCACGGCAAGCCCTTGTTAGCAGGCGATACCGACAGGCGCTTTTTTGAGGCGTCTTGGTTGCATAAATATCAGGGGAAATATTATTTTTCCTACTCGACAGGTGATACACATTTTATTTGTTATGCGATGGGCGACAGCCCTTATGGCCCCTTCACTTATCAAGGCCGGATCTTAGAGCCGGTCGTTGGCTGGACAACACACCATTCTATTTGTGAGTTTAATGGCACCTGGTACTTGTTTTACCATGATTCGATATTGTCTGAAGGGGTAACGCATCTACGTTCGGTAAAAATGACACCACTAGAGTATGACGAGCAGGGGCGCATCAAGATGATCAGCCCTTATCGTCGATAACGCGGAGGCAGTATGGCAGCAATACCGCTTATTCGTTTTGCTCAGGCAAGTCTTGTATTGAGCCTTGTATTGGTTGTGTATAGCCCCAGAGTGGACGCCGATATCCGTTTACCAAAATTGATCAGTGATCATATGGTATTACAGCGTGATACAACGATCTCATTATGGGGCTGGGCGGATGCGGATGAGACGGTAACGGTGTATTTAAATGATGTCTTAGTGGGTGAAAGCCTCCCTAAAAACGGTCGTTGGCAACTGGCCTTAGCCGCGCAAAAAGCGGGCTGCGGCCACCAGCTTACTCTGCAGGGGAAGCAGCGACTCGACATAATCGATGTTTGCTTTGGTGATGTTTGGGTAGCGTCTGGGCAATCTAATATGGAGATGCCTATGGCACGATTGGCTGAGGCATACCCCGATGATCTACAGCAGGCTACCTATCCACAAATCCGCCAATTTACGGTGCCCCAAGAGTATAATTTTGACGCGCCGCAACACGATGTTAGTAGCGGTAGATGGCAGCTTGCCAGCCCAGCAACGATTCATGATTTTTCTGCACTGGCCTATTACTTTGCGCGCGATTTATACCAACATAATAGTGTGCCTATTGGGATTTTAAATAATGCTTTAGGCGGCTCACCCATCGAAGCGTGGTTAAGTGAAGAGGCGTTGCAAGCTTTTCCCGACGCCTTAGCTGAGGCAAAGCGCTTTCGCGATCCGGCCTTGCGGGCACGTATCACCGCAGACGATCAGGCGAAAAATGCCCGCTGGTATGGTGATTTACAACAACGTGATCCCGGGTTAAACCCTGATAACCCATGGTATGCCCCCCATTTTGATGACAGTCAGTGGCCCACCTTTACGGTGCCAGGTTTTCAAACTAACGCCTTTACGGGGAGCTGGTGGTTACGAAAAACCGTTATGCTAAGCGCTGAACAAGCCAACAATGCCGATACGCTGCGCTTAGGTTCTATTGTAGATGCCGATGAGGTATATATAAACGGTCAGCTTATCGGTAATACCACCTATCAATATCCGCCTAGGCGTTACACCGTGCCGACTGGCGTACTTCAGGCGGGCGCAAACCTAATTGCTGTTCGAATCACGTCCACTCAGGGGAAAACTGGCTTGATGCCTGATAAACCCTATTGGTTGGGAACCGATGAGCAGTCCATTCCCCTAAATGGCATATGGCGTATGCAAACAGCTGCGCGTGCCGAAATGTTGCCGGGCGATACCTTTATTCGTTGGCAACCGTTGGGGTTGTTTAATGGTCTAACGGCGCCTTTAACGTCTCTGCCAATCAAAGGCGTCATTTGGTATCAAGGTGAGTCTAATGTTGGGCGCTATCCCGAGTATGCGGCACGCTTTCGAGCGCTGATCCGCGATTGGCGTACGCAGTGGCAGCAACCTGAATTACCTTTTTTATATGTACAATTAGCCAACTACTTGGAAAAAACATCTGCGCCATCCGACAGCCATTGGGCTGGACTACGCGAAGCGCAACGTCAGGTATTGGATATGCCACATACTGCAATGGTCGTGGCCATTGATACCGGTGAATGGAATGATATTCATCCGGTAGATAAGAAAACCCTTGGGCAACGTTTGGCGTTAGCCGCAAGAGCGGTAGTATTGAATGAAAACCTACTCTACCATGGGCCACAATTACAGACAATGCAGGCAGAAGGGAACGCGTTAGTACTGACGTTTGATCACGCCTTGCAGCTAAAAGGAGAGGGCCAAAGTTTTGCTATCGCAGGGGCCGATAATAAATTTTATTGGGCGCAACGCGAATTAGTGTCAAGCACATCATCGTCCCACGATCCGTCGCAACAAGCCTATCAGCTTCGATTATCGCACCCTCAGGTGAATGCACCAACCCAAGTGCGCTATGCGTGGGCCGATAACCCTGATGCAGTATTGTATAATACTGCAGGTTTGCCAGCCTCGCCTTTTACCGCAACGCTTAAACCAAACTAAATAAGGCTGCGAGCAACCCAAGATCAGTTGGGCTGTGCTTGACAATATTGGCGGATAAAGTCGCGATGCGCCGGTAATCTAGACACTGCGCCTTGAATGGTTTCGCGGATCTGTTGCAGATGGTGTTTCAGATCCTGCGGAGATAATGCTGCTACTAATTTGTGATAACTTTGCGGTTGCAGCCGTTGCCCCAACATCACGTGTGTCCACGATTCCAATCGGAAGAGTTCTTCGCCAGTTTGAAAGGCATGGGCATTTTCACGAAATAAGGCGATACGGTGAGCGAGAGAATCGGGAATGGACATATTTTTACAATACTGCCAAAACGGGCTATCGTTTCGTTCAGTCTGATGATAATGCAAAATGATAAAATCTCGAATTTTTTCCAATTCGCTAATGGATTGTTGATTGTATTCATCAATGAGCGGTTGTGCCATGCCATCAAACGGAAATAAGCGTAATAAACGAATAACACCATTCATAAATAAGTAAATACTGGTCGATTCCAGAGGTTCTATAAACCCGCTTGACAATCCTAATGCCACACAGTTTTTATGCCAAAACTTCTTCCTGCGTCCACTTTGGTAATGCAGCATGCGCGGTGATGTCACGGTGGGTGTATCCATACTGGTTAGTAAGCGTTGTTGTGCGTGTTCGTCACTTAAAAAATCGTTGGCATACACCAAACCATTGCCCATACGATGCTGCAGGGGAATTTGCCAACGCCAGCCGCTGTCATGGGCAATAGCCCGAGTGTAGGGAGGGAGCGTAGCGCCACATTCAGTTTGTACCACAACCGCTTTATTGCAGGGTAGCCAATGATCCCAACGCTCAAAACCGGTTTGCAGCGTTTTCTCAATTAATAACGCCTGAAAACCCGTACAATCGATAAAGAGATCGCCGCTGATTTCTTGACCGCTCTCTAAGATAAGTGCACGGATATCTCCATTCACCTGTTGTTGAACGTGTGTTATTTTTCCTTCAATTCTTACTGCGCCTTGCGCTTCACTAAATTCGCGCAAAAATCGGGCATATCGCCCAGCATCGATGTGATAGGCATAACTTAGTGCGGCCTGTTCAGTTTTGGCAAATTTACCTGAAGCCGCCGCCTGATGCTCGTAACAATATTCACCTAATGGCGCGGTTATGGCGTGCTGTAAACCATGCAGATAATAGTGCTGAAAATCGGCTAAAAAGCTGCCTTGTCCTGTTTTACCAAAAGGATGGATATAACGATCGCCTTGCTGTCCCCAATGCTCAAACGAAATACCTAATTTAAAGGTTGCATGCGTCGCGCGCATAAACGCTTGTTCATCAATACCGAGTAAATTGTGAAATAGCTGTACTGGCGGGATAGTGGATTCACCTACGCCGACGGTGCCAATGTCAGCCGACTCCACTAGCACAACCTTGACTAAGCCTTTCAAACGTTTTGATAACGCGGCTGCGGCAACCCAACCGGCTGTACCTCCTCCAGCAATTACAACGGTTTTTACAGCGGATGTTGTAGCAGGTTGAGGGTTTTGGGTAAGCGTTTGCACAAAAAACTCCTTTAGATTAACGATTTAGCTGGTTTAATAACATGGCGCGAAGTTGCCGTGCGTGTAACTCATCCAACTGACCTAATACGCCTTGCGCAGCCGGGGGAATATGCGCCGCAGCATGTTCGGGGGTGTCGAAAATATAATAATTTAAGATGGCTTGCCACGCTTTGCGCTCATGCGGCGGCTTATCCCGCAAACAGAGTAAGGCGTGGTAAAGCAGGGTCATACCCGAACCGGTGTAGCGCGGTGCGCGGCTCCACCAATAATTAATGAGGATATTAAACGGCGATAATGCCTCTACCTGATGCCACCACATACTGGGTAAATACAATGCGTCACCGCTGTCTAATTCCGCAACGTAGGCCGCGGCCATAGCATCGGGGAAATGTGGAAAGCGATCTAAATCGGGTTGCTCAAAATCGACCATACTGATCACTTGCCCCCCTGGCGTCGGTGCCATTGGGCCTGGATACAGGTTGGCAATTTGCTCAGGTGGAAATAACGTGAAACGTCGCTGCCCCATGATACAACAGGCGATATTTTCAGAGGTATCGAAATGGCATGCCGCCACAGACCGATTACCTAACCAAATACTTACGCGATCGGGTGTAATGAACTCACCTGCAACGGCGCCTGGTATCTGTAAACGTTGGTGATCGGGTAAGTCTGGAAAGTGACTTCGGAGTAAATTAGAGGCAACATAAATTGACGGGGGCTCAGCCAGTTCATACCAGTCTAACATCGACTGCAATACTTCGGTGATCTGCCCTAAGCGAATATCGAAGTTAAGCTGGGTCGCATCATCATTATAAAAGTAACGGCCTTTATGTTGAGGCTCGCCTTGAAATATTTGCGTTGCTTGGCCGTTGTAATAATGCCGTAAATACGCAGCCACTTTACTTGGACCAGCACTAGACAGAGTAACCAAAGGCCAATCACGAACTAAGCCTTTGAGTACAACAGGTTGATCACTTTGCAATATCTCTGCCGGGATCTGGTTCGGTTCGCAATCTGTGATGATCCGACACGGTGTAAGATTAGGTTGCATGGTATGTGTTTGCCGCCAATAACCGTTGGTTTTTGCGTTCAATCAGGGCAGAAATATGAAACATCGAGTTTAGCATCGCAAAGGCAAGCTGCAAAAACCCTGCGCTATGTAAAGACGCTAGCGCTGTGCTTGATAATGTGGCCAAGGCATCGGCATCGATACTGTAATTACCGGTTAACCGATGTTTTTCACCATTATGCAGTTCATAATCAATAGTAATGGGTTGCAATAATTGCCATTGTTGCAGGGTGTTAAACAGCGAGGGAGCCATGCTCAATCCTTGCTGAATGCGATCTAATAGCGCAGTGATATGCAGCAAATACGGACTGTTACCCCCTTCTGCTAGAAACAATGGCTGGCCATCTTGTATGCTAACTTTAGGGTGTTGGCAATCGATATGGACTACCGGCTCACGGTGCGCGCCGTGTTGTTGAAAACCAATACGAAATGGACCTTTCGCTAACATGGCTGGGATTGTGCGTGCATCCCAACCATGGGGTGCGTTGCTATCGAGATAGAGATTTTCATCGGCAGCCAAGCCGAGTAATGCCACGGCATAAAAGCTGTTTGTGTCGGCATTGTGTCTTACAACAAGCGGGTATTCATGCTGCAGCGCTAAAAATTCGGTAGGGAAAACCGGAATACTGCTGAGGTTATCGCCATAGTGTGTGCTGAAATAATGTCGCACTTTCGTCTGATGATGATCAAGATTATTCAATAGTTGAAACTGGCTCATCTAGAGCTCCTATCGAGTGGCTTTAAGCAGGATTTGATAGCACAAACTAAACCCATTTAATACCTGTTTAGTTTGTGCTGATGTCATACCTTACGACTGATTGGCCGGCAATAACCCGGCCAGTGAGTCTATCCTAGCTTAAAAATCGTAACGTAGGCCTAATTGATAACGTGGTCCTAGCTCCGTTAAATACCACATCATGGCCTCATTCCGAGCATGCGAGCGACTGTTTTCACCTGTTAAGTTAATCACTTCTGCAAAAACAGTGAACTGCGGATTTATATCGTAACTCACGTTCACATCAATCTGCCAGTAAGCCTCTTCGTAACGCGGGTTATTCGAGCCGCCTTTGTTAATTTCAGCTAAGTATTTATCACGCCAGTTCCAGGCAATCCGCGCTTGCCAGCTATCTTTTTCATAAATACCAATTAAGTTTGCGGTGTCACTTAACCCAAGCAAGGCAAACTGCGATTGATTCGGATCGGCGTTATTGTTAAACCCAATGTCGCCGCGCACAATGGTGTAGTTAGCTTGTGCGCCAAAACCGCTCTCGCCAAAGAAGTGCTGAATGGCAAACTCAGCGCCGTATATCTTCGCCGCACGATTGTTATCTGGCGTATTGGTACGGAATATCATTTCTGGGTCGGCATCGGTTGCCCGTAAATCAAAGCCTGGATTACTGGCTAAGAAATCAATTTGCTCTTGCGTACCGGTAAATTGTGGATTGGCACCATAGCGGGCAATCATATCAGGATGATTACGGAACTCGTTAAATGCCATCATGGCAAATAAATAGGTATCGTCTAATGGGAAGCCCGCATCGCGAACCGCTTGCGCTGCAGCTAAGGCACGTGGGCCGCCTGTTACATCTCTAATACCGAGTAAGGGCTGATCGACTTGGCGGCTACCAATAAAGTTAACCACATCTTTTTGAAAGACGCCGGCCGACATATAACTAAAGGGATTGTAATACCATTCTAACGACATATCATAGTTAGTCGACTCTAACGGCAGTAGCGCTGGATTTGAAGCATTCGCGGTGGGTTGGGCACCAAGCAAGGTAGAACCGCCGCCGCCGCCAAAGTTAGAAGCCGATACGCCTAAATTACCTAAACCAGCGCGGGCAATGGTTTTGCTAAACGAGAAACGGCTGATGAGATCGTCGCTTAAATGTAAGCTGACATCTAAGCTGGGTAATAAATAATCATAATCGTTTTTAGCATTCGCCGGCATAGGCGGTACAGATGAATCCACATAGGCATAAATATCGTTGTTATCTTCCCATTGGAAGTATACGGGACTGACCAACGAGCTTGATTCAGACTCGGTTTTTTCATAGCGTAAACCGGTTAGCACGTCAAAAGGCATACCACCTAGTTCACCGCCTAAGGCTACTTGAAAATACACCGCCATGGTGTCTTTTTGCACAATATTATCAAAGGATAACGCGCTTTCCACGCTGGTAGGAATACCTGGATATAACGCTAAGGCTGCATCATAAAGTGCCCGTGGATCGGCAGTAAACCCATAGCCGCCCGCTCTAACCGGATAATCTTTAAACTCTCCAGGTAAATCGAAGGGTTGAATTAAATCACCAAACTCGCCAGGGTTACCCACGTTCCAGTTACCCAGCGCAATGTTATTGCCCGCAGTTTGAATAGAGCGCGATTCCATTTTTCGCATCTCAGCACCAAAGTCAAAACGTCCATCGTTTAGCTCATACACCGCGTCCAATTTAAGCTGTTTAATTTTACTTTCTTGGCTGGCATTACGAATACGCGCAATCGATGACCCAACATCTCCAGCATCGACTATGCCGTTGGCATTGGCGCCTTTACCCGGTGTTCTGTCGTCATACACGTTTTGGTAAGTGGGTAAAGTCGAACCAAAAAACCACTCGCGAGAGGTAACAATAGGCGCGCCTAAGCCCACGGCCAATTCACCAGAGTTGCGCGGTCCAGTGCCACGGCTATACATTTCTGAACTGTGGCCATCTAATAATAGGGTAAGAGAATCATTCACTTGGTATTCAAAATTGACACCAGCAGACTTCAAGGTGTTGGTTTGTTCTCGCCATTGTTGCTCATACCCTTCATCCACGGCGCCAGAATACACCTCCTGAATATAAGAGGGGATTTTCACCGTGTTATTGTCAAACTCTACGACACGGGTGTTACCGCCCGTTTGCATCCAGTTGCCTACTTCACCGCGGTGTTCCACTAAGTTATTTTCTGCGAAGGTATAATCTGCTGTGGCGGTAAAGTTGTCGCGGGGACGAAATTGCAGCGTCAGTTGGGCATTGTCACGCTCACGCTCTGTGTTCGAAAAGGCGTAACGAATATCATTCGGGCGCGCGTATAACTGTCCTTGCGCAGGGGCATTAATCACTTGGGTGTTTTCATTATTCCAAGTACGATCAGGATCAGCAATATCATCCCAATAGGCGACTTGCCAATCATTGACGGTAGCTCCGGTATAACCAGAATCACGCTTTTGATGGCTTGCTGACAAACTTACCCCAAATTTACCATCATCTAACGTATGGCTGAAAATTCCAGATAGCTCGGGTGTAACGTCTGCGCCTGTCCGGTTGGTGGTATCGTGTACGCCTTTAATCCCAACGCTGGCAACGGTTTCTTGCGTATCCAAAGGCCGTGCGGTTTTTACGTTTAACGTGGCCCCAATCCCGCCGGTTGCAATATTGGCTTTACCGGTTTTATACACCTCTACGGCACGAATACTTTCAGAGGCTAAATTTGAGAAATCAAATGCCCGTGAGCTGCCCCCTCGGGTTGAGCCGTCAGCGCCAGAGCCTGCACCATAAGTGGTGGCTGATGGCATAGTTCGGCCATTTAGTGTCACCATGTTGTTGTCTGCACCAAAGCCGCGTACGGTGACCTCAGCGCCTTCGCCATTATTACGGCTTATCGATACACCCGTAATTCGTTGCAAGGATTCTGCTAAGTTAGTATCTGGAAATTTACCAATATCCTCAGCCGAAATAGCGTCTACTACGCCCATCGATAAACGCTTGATGGAAGCGGCTTCTTGCATACTCGAGCGCACACCGCGCACCATAATCACCTCGACACCGGTTGTCTCGGTATCGGCATCTGCTGCCGCTTCTTGGGCGTAAGCGGGTAGTCCGGCGGCACTGGCTAATAAGACTGAGATGGTTTTGGCGAGGAGGGTTTTGCTAAAAAAACGTTGGGTTAAGACAGTTCTGGTGCCTGCCGCAGGGGCATGGCTCGAACGGGGTAACGCTGCTGGGTGTTTCATTGAATGTATGTCCCCTTGAGAATTTTTTAATAATTATGTGTATCAAACAATTAGGCCGAAACACTGTCTTTAGGGCACGTTATTAGAATGTCTCGGCAGTATGGTTTGTGTAGATGGTGAACAGTATGGTACAGGCGGTTACTGTATAACTTTTCAGCCAATCAACCTCATTGTAGTAAGCTTACTGCGATAGGGAAGTTGTCAAAATACGTTACCTTTTTGCTTTTTTTCATATTCAGCAAAAGCCCTGTTAGAAAAAATACGTTGCTAGCACGTAAAAGTGTTAAATGCGCTGCCATAACGTTGCAGTTGAACAGGACAAATAGGGTGCAATACAGCACAACAGGAATAACAGGCGCCATAAATGCAACAGAGAATATAGGGGAAAAAGAAAATAGAGTACCACTAAGCAACCTAGCAGTAATTGGGGGTAAGCAACTGAGCAAGGACAAAAAACTGCCGGCGCAAGCGCCGGCAGTACGTGTTATTGTCGCGCGTGTTTTATTTCAGCCATAAGTTGCAACACATCGCTGCGTTGTAAAATGGTGTCAATATTCTCGGGTAGCTTACGACGCCAATTAGGGTACTCAGTGCTAGTGCCAGGAATATTG
>Ga0209812_10000167_pt1 | contig 60379 bp, 47 predicted proteins | sample JI71714BDNA_FD_187502 | JGI IMG/M metagenome (GOLD analysis project Ga0209812, IMG submission 187502) | Wastewater effluent complex algal communities from Wisconsin, to seasonally profile nutrient transformation and Carbon sequestration -... | ecosystem: Engineered > WWTP > Effluent > Algae...
TGACAATCCTCATCCACTCTTTGAGATATTTATGTTTGGACACATCAATTTCTCCGATTTGACTGTCACTACTTTTTCATTTTACAGTTTCTCCTCCCTCCGAGTGTAAAAAACCTACCCTTGTAAGCCCCCAACCCCCCCCTGCAGAGGGGGGCAAAGGGGTCGGGATGAAAGGGCTGCCCCTTTAGGGGCAGTCAAAGTGTATTGCATTTTCAATGAGATCGGTGTAAAATGATATCATTAACCTAAACAAAAAACCATGTTGGTACTAGAAGCAAAGTTAAAAGGAAAAGATTGGCAGTACGAGTTGCTCGACGAAGTAATTCGTACTGCCAATTTTGTTCGTAATAAAGCTTTACGGTACTGGATGGATAATAAAGGGGTTGACAAAAACGATCTGCAAAAACTTTGTGCGATTCTTGCCAAATCCTATGAGTGGGCAGGCCAATTAAATTCCCAAGCCAGACAATCATCTGCCGATAGAGCATGGTTGGCAATCTCCAGGTTTTATGCCAACTGTAAAGAAGGCAAACCAGGGAAAAAAGGTTTTCCCAAGTTCAAAAAACGTGGAAGATCCGTTGAGTATAAACAAACGGGATGGAAACTGGCAGAAGACAGAAAGAGAATCACATTCACTGATGGGTTTAAAGCAGGAAGTTTTAAACTTATTGGTTCTCGTGATTTGAATTTCTATCAACCTTCACAAATCAAACGAGTTCGAGTTGTGAAAAGAGCCGATGGATTTTACTGTCAATTTCTAGTAGATGTAGAACGTTCAGAACCACAATCGCCAAATCTTAAAGCAGTGGGGATTGATTTAGGTTTAGAGTTTTTCTATACCGACTCAGAAGGGAATCAAGTAGAAAATCCAAGGTTCTTGAGAAAATCAGAGAAATCTCTGAAAAGATTGCAACGTCGAGTATCGAAAAAAAAGAAAGGTTCTAAAAACAGAAAAAAAGCCATCAATAAGATGGCTAGAAAGCACTTAAAAGTCAGTAGGCAACGTCGAGAATTTGCTGTAAGAACGGCAAGGACGTTAGTAACATCTAACGATGTGATAGTCTATGAAGACTTAAAAGTATCAAATTTAGTGAAGAATCATAAATTAGCCAAATCTATCTCTGATGTGGCGTGGTATATGTTCACAATTTGGGTGGATTATTTTGCCAAAATACGAGGCGTTCATGTGATGTCAGTACCGCCTCATTTCACATCTCAGGATTGTTCTGGGTGTGGAGAAAGAGTAAAGAAATCTCTATCAACACGAACCCATAAATGTCCGAGTTGTGGATTAATTGAACATCGAGATTTGAACGCAGCAAAGAATATTTTGGCAAAAGGTTTAGGATTAAAAAGTACGGCGGGGCACGCCGAATCTCAAAAGCTTGGGGAGACTGATCCTCTGGCTTGTGTTGAGAAATCTACACAGGTTAAGGTTAGTCGTAGAGCCAAGAATCCCACTCCTTAAGGGGTGGGAGTGTCAATGCTAGTCTTGAGTTAAGCCGCCCCCAGTGCCATAGTCCATGAAAATGACTGTATCTGTAGGTAGTTCTGCCGTAAAATTCTAAAATATATCCTGCTAATCGTAAATGACACTGCCCAAGGGACTGCTACATCAGCAGACCGCGATCGGCAGTATTAAGGTATACCCGTGAACTTAAAAGAAATATTCAAAACAGCTAACCCCATTATTGGGGTTGTACATTTACAACCTCTCCCTACGTCTCCCCGCTGGGGAGGGAACCTAAACGCGGTGATTAGTCGGGCCGAACAAGAGGCGACGGCCTTGGCTTCTGGTGGTGTCAATGGAATTATAGTCGAGAATTTTTTCGATGCCCCCTTTTCCAAAGATCGGGTCGATCCCGCGGTGGTCAGTGCTATGACATTAGTGGTGGAACGTCTCACCAGTCTCGTCACTTTACCCATTGGCATCAATGTATTACGCAATGATGCCCACAGTTCCCTCGCGATCGCGGCTTGTACCCAAACCCAATTTATCCGAGTCAATGTCCTCAATGGGGTGATGGCCACCGATCAAGGGTTAATTGAAGGACACGCCCATGAACTATTACGCTATCGTCGGGAATTAGGCGCGGATGTCAAAATTATCGCGGATGTCCTAGTAAAACATGGACGAGCCTTGGGAAGTCCCCATCTGATGACCGCGGTACAGGAAACCATTGAACGGGCCCTGGCCGATGGAGTCATTGTATCCGGTTGGTCAACAGGAAGTCCTCCTAGTTTTGAGGATTTAGAATTAGCAAAAGCTGCCGCGGGAGATACTCCTGTATTTATTGGTAGTGGCGCGAGTTGGGAAAATATTCCCCGTTTAATTAGAGCCTCCGATGGGGTAATTGTCTCTAGTTCACTCAAACGTCATGGCCGAATTGATCAACCTATTGATCCGATTCGTGTTAGTCAATTTGTAGAGGTAACTCGCCGGACACTTTCTCAAATAGAGGAAGAACATAATCATCACACAGAAGAAAGTAATGGTAAACTTCCTACTCATTCTGCTCTAGGCAAAACCACCTCTAAAATCTAAAATTCCCAATCTCAAAATCTAAAATCATTATGGTTCGCCGACGTTCTACTCCTTGGATTCATCGTTGGGCTCGCATTATTATTGGGGGAATTGCCGCGATCGGTGTGTTAGAAACAGCCTATCTCACGATCGCGAAATTTACTAATAGTTCTGTAGTTTGTCCGACGACAGGTTGCGATCGCGTATTAAATAGCGATTACGCGGTAGTTTTTGGTATTTTACCCTTAAGTTTATTAGGATTATTCGCGTATTTAACAATGGGAGCTTTAGCCTTAGCTCCCCTCGGAGTCAATCCCGAAACTAATAAAGCCACGCGATCAAACCTAGAAAAATCGACATGGTTCGCGATGTTTATCCTGAGTACCGCGATGCCAATTTTCAGCGGTTATCTCATGTATATCATGGCCTTTGAAATCAAGGAGATATGTATTTATTGCGTATCATCCGCGATCTTTTCTCTAGCCCTATTTATCCTGACCTTAATCGGCCATGAATGGGAGGATATAGGACAACTTTTCTTCACAGGACTCATCGTAGTAATGGTAACATTTATCGGTACATTAGGAGTCTATAATAATGTCAAATCACCGACTCCTACTGTCGCGAGTAATGCACCACCTCTAGTTAAAACAGTTTCAGGACAAGCCGAAATCAACTTAGCCCGTCATTTAACCGAAATAGGAGTAAAAGAATATGGAGCCTATTGGTGTCCCCATTGTCACGAACAAAAAGTTTTGTTTGGTAAACAAGCCTCCGCGTTATTAGATTACGTCGAATGCGATCCCAAAGGGCAAAATTCCCGAACCTCATTATGTCAAACCGCGGGAATTAAAGGATTTCCGACTTGGGAAATTAAGGGTAAATTCTATGAGGGGGTACAATCTTTAAGCAAATTGGCCGATTTATCTGGATATAATGGCGATCGCGACTTCAAAAATTCTCTTCCTCCGCGCTAATTTCATTAAACCACAAAGATACAGAGACACAAAGGGGTAAATTTTTCTCATTTTGAGGTGAAGTAATGAAGAAAAGAGCGAAAGCGCGATCGGCTTTCTTTCCTCTGTGTCCTTTGTGGTTATAGAATATAAAGATGATATAGCAATCCTAAATAGGTTGTGGCAAAATGTAGGGGTAGCGCCCCCGTGCCTACCCCACAGAAGAAGTGCCTACCCCACAGAAGAAGTGCCTACCCCACAGAAGACGCGGGCAACCACGGGGGGATTGCCCCTACAAAAATATTAAAATTTCAATAGGATTGCTATATGATCAAAATTGGTAATAAATATTTTTAAGAGAGTGTAAACAATGTCTAACGATAATCAAACCAGCTTGACAGTAGAAGAAGCACAAAAACTCCTAAAAAACTATACCTGTCTGAATATAAAGTCAGAGGAGGAGGCTGCGGAAAAAGCGAAAATAGAAGAAGCCTTACGACTTGTGGTGAAATCATCAGAGTATCAAATGTTAGGAGTTTGTGCGTCATCTCAAACAGAAGGTTTTATCGCCTTACAAAATTATTTAAAGGGACTCGGTTATCAAGATGTGATTGATGGGAATGCTGTAGGACCTGTAGAGGGTTCAGTTTATATCAAATTTAATACGATGAAAAAGTCTTATTATATGGATAGTTATATAGGGACTTATCGGGGTGTTTTAGTGTCTTGTCAATGCGGGTTTGAAGATGGGGTTAATGAGACTTATGGTCATTTTCCCTTAGATTTATTTAACCCAATCTGAAAAGAAAGGTAAAAATCAGCACGATAGCCTTCGGCTCAAGCGCAGCTATCGCGCCTCTTCCTACTCTTAGTGCCTTAGTGCCTTAGTGGTGAACATTTCCCGCCAACTGTGAGGGGAAAAAAAGCGCGATAGCCTTCGGCTCAAGCGCAGCTATCGTGTCTTACTCCCACGACTAATCAATACCCGTTAAAATTCAAGCGATCGCCGATATTGCTGCAACAATTCGGGTAAATAATCATAGCCATCAACGCCAATATATTGTATAATAGTTGATCGATATTTCTGTAAAGCTCCCTTAAAATTATCAGCCCCTAATTGTCCCTGTAATATCATCATTAAGCCCGCGGAATTTCGCCACTCATTCGCGTTAATTTGTTCTAATAAATACATGGCTAAACAACCTACCCCGATCGCGTTCTCGCTTTCTTTCATGGCATAAAACGCTTCGGCTTGATAGGCAAAATTTAACCCTTGTAAATATAAATCCCCTGACATTTTTGCCGCTTCTGCGCCTTTGGCTAAATATCCGATCGCGTCTTTTCCATTCCCTAAAACGGTATAAGCTATACCCAAACTATTATAACATAAAGCTAAACTTTGTCCGTCCTCTAATTTCTCCGATAATTTTAACCCGCTTTGCAGATATTCGATGGCTCTTTCATAAATTTCTGGCTCCATTCTTTCTATCTGTTGGGCTTCAAATACTTCGCTATATCCCAAATTAACTAAAGCATTAGCTTCTCCTAATTTATCTCCCCCCTGACGGGCTAAAATTAACGCCCGTTGACTCCCATTTATTGCCTCTGTATAATTCTTTTGCGCGATATGAATCCGACTTTGATGATTATAATTTGCTATCTCACAAGCGCGATCGCCCGCATTTCTGGCTATTTCTAAGGCTTCCTGATGAAAAGACATAGCGCGATCGTATTGTCCAATAATGCGTTGAGAAACCCCTAACAAAGTTAAAATTCTCGCCTTTTCTTGAGTCTTTTCTACTTGTCGCAAGGGTTCATCTAAATAATTAATGGTATCCCGTAAACCATCTTGAGAAAATAAAGCAAAAATCCCGCCATACAAGGGAAAATACTCTTTTTGAGCGAAAGCCCGTAAAATTTGTAACATCACTTGAAAACAAGATTTACCTAATTCTTGACGACTCAGAGAATTAAGAAAAGACGCGTTATTACATCCATTATAAAGTTGACACCAAATTACCGCGAAGGTGAGATACATACTAATAGACGCGTTTTTCCCCCATTTAGAATTATAGGGTTGTTTTTCAAACCAAGCCACTAAACCCCGTTGTAAATATGGGAAGACGATCGCGACTTCTATCCAAACCTTGACATCAAAAGTAGCCTGTCTTTCTGCAAACTCTAAAATCGACTCATCGGAAGCTAATGTCTTTAATAATTCTTGTAAAAAGGAAAGGTTTTCCGGTGTTTTTTCTTCCTCAAAAGTGGGACTCGAAAAACCAAAGCCCATCCCAGACTGTTCTTTTTTCTGGGTGTTTTTTGTCTTAGTAGTGGATAATAAATTTAGCCACTTTGCCCAAGGTTGTCGTCCCTGGGTTCCCCCTTTCAATTCAAAACCCATTGCATTATTACTTAATTCATAAATCCAACTAATTAAGTCCCCTTCTAACTTTTTCCATGTCATTAAACCCTGTTCTATTCCTATCGCGATATTGAGGATATTTTCTCTTTCCGTATTATTGGTTAAACCCGCGGTTTGTTTTAAAGTTTGACTCAGTTGTTGTAATTGATCTAAATTTAAAGCCTTATCTTGATTTTGATCGATAATATCCACAAACACCAGCACGCGTTCCTGAGCCTCCGCTTGTAATAGTTTTTGCGTTGCCTGAGAAATTATCCCCTTAGTTTTATTTTCCTTTTCCCAGCGACTATATTCATTTTCAATACTTTGTAACGCCCGTGCTGTACGAGTTAATTTAGCTTGTTTTAGTTCAATACTATCCCTAGAAAATAAATTTTGAGAACTCTTTAAACTCTCAATTTCTGTGTTAACTTCCTTCAGACGTTCCCCTAAACAACGGGCAAAACTTTCACTCGTACCAGGGTTAATACTTTCTGCTAACATTTGATAAAGTTGCTCTTTCGAGCGAATTTGCCCCTTAATCGTCAGTTCGACTATTTGAGTAATTAATGCAGAATCGCGTGGTGAAATCTCAGACATATTTGTTTTCAGGAATTTTAGTATAATATCTCTGGGAACTGTAGATACAGACCTTATTCTCTAGTATAAAACAAAGATGGATATTTGATCATATCCTCAATTTGGGCTATGGCCGCCGCGACACCTCTTTCCGCAAAGGGAGAGAGGCGATCGCTTAATTCAAAATTAATCCCTGGTACGGAAATTAACCAACTGTGGGGAGTATAATCATAGAGAGCACGCGTCAGGGCAAGAAGCGATCGCGGATTAGAAGTATGGCCCATAATAATCCGACAAGAATCCGCGGGAGAAATGCTTTCTAACTTTAATAGAGATTCTTCGTCTGTAGCAACACAAGCATCAATAAAAATCGCGGCATCCACCGTCGCTAAATCTTCCGCTAATTCTGGCATTAATTGATGAACAGCTTTCGTTTTGACGTGATAAAAATTCCACTCGGCAACCGTGTCGGCTACCAATTGCCCTATAGCATCATCTCCTCGTAATTGGTTCCCATAACCAATTACCATAAAAGATTGAGGCGGTGTACGAGGGTATTCTAGCATTTTCTTTAGGTCTTAGGTGTTAGGTGTTAACTTTTAGGGGATGGTAGGTTTGAGGTGATAGGTTTGAGGGCGTTGCTGAATTGGGATATGAAATAATCGGGGCAATCCCCCCGTGGTTGCCCTTGGCGGGCGGGCACTCTTGCACCGCCCCTACAGGTAAATCATACTTTCATTCAGCAACGCCCGTTTGAGGTTTTGAGTTTTCAGCTACCAGCTAGTACCTACAGCTATCACCATCCCAACACCAACCTGGGTACAAGTTTGGTATGGGGCTAAGGCTCAGAAAGCTAACACCTAACACCTAACACCTACACCTAATATCTATTCCCGACCAATTTTATTGATAATAGTGCCATCTGCTGCCACTAATTCAATTTGTAAAGGCATTTGTCCGATCGCGTGAGTCGAACAACTTAAACAGGGATCAAAACAACGAATCCCCGCTTCAACACGGTTTAAAAACCCTTCAGCAATGTCATTATTATGAATATAATGTTTCGCAATTTGAGAAACAGTCTTATTCATTGCCAAATTATTTTGTCCCGTCGCAATAATCAGATTAACTTTCTCAATTAAACCATTTTCATCAACCTGATAATCATGGAATAAAGTACCGCGAGGTGCTTCACTTACCCCTACCGCGTTTAATTGATTCACTCCGGCATCGGCACGACAGCGTTTAGAGGCAATATCATCATCATTAACTAATTGTTCGATAAATTCTAAGCAGGCTAAAATCTCTAACAATCGTGCATAATGATAGAAGAAAGATGATGTCGCGACTCTTGCTCCTGCCCGTTGACGAAATTCAATTAACTCGGCATCGGCATGAGGTACTCCCATGCGATCGCAAATATTCACGCGTGCTAAAGGACCAACTCGATAAATCCCATCAGGATAACCCAAGGGTTTATAATAAGGAAACTTCAAATAGGACCAAGTTTCCACCGCTTCCCCTAAAAAATCACGGTAATTATCTTCACTTAAACCATCCGCGACTATATTACCATCGCTATCCATAAAACGCAAATGGCCACCGTAATGTTCCCAGTTTCCATTGGGGGCAACCAAGCCCATAAATAGTGAGCGAAATTCCCCAAAATTTTCGACTTCTGTCTTAAATTGATCTAACAAACGCTTAAACAAATTCAGCGCGGTTTCTATGGTTTGACGAGACTCTGGTAAACGTTCCCGTATCCAAGCGCGTCCTTCTTCGGAAAGGGGCGATCGTACCCCCCCTGGTACTGCCCAAGCCGCGTGAATTTTCCGCGCTCCTAATAACTCAATAATTTGTTGTCCAAATTGACGTAAACGAATACCCGCCCGCGCTAAATCTGGATCGGCTGCCATTAAACCAAAGACATTACGAGTCGCGGGATCGCTATCCCATCCTAAGAGAAAATCTGGACTACTTAAGTGGAAAAAACTTAACGCGTGGGATTGGGTAAACTGTGCCAAATTCATCATCCGACGCAATTTTTCTCCCGCGATCGGCACTTTTACTGCTAAAACTTTATCACCTGTTTTCGCGGATGCCAGTAAGTGACTCACGGGACAAATACCACAAATCCGGGCAGTAATCCCAGCCATTTCCGTAAAAGGACGGCCTTCACAAAACTTTTCAAAACCACGAAATTCTACGACATGAAACCGGGCATCATTCACTTCACCCGCGTCATCTAAATAAATGGAAATCTTCGCGTGGCCTTCAATGCGAGTCACCGGATCAATAACAACTGTTTTCCCCATAATATCCTCTTTTTTGATTATGAATTGTAACACCTAATAGCTCAGGGCTAAAGGTAGTATTTTGGGTGAATTGTCGCGGTTTTCCTTCCAGGTAATGGGCGACAAGATTATGCCTATAGGGGCTGGTTAGGATCATCCCAATTTGGTAGCTAGGGGCGAAGTATTCCGCGGATAAGTTATTGGTTATAAGTACAGATTTAATACGGTTATGCTTCGCCCCTACAGACTGTACCTACTCAACGGAAAAGTGTTATAACCCCAGAAATGTGCAATTTCGTCAGGCTTTCGGATGGGAAATACTCATTAATAGGTAATAGGTGATATGTCTGGGGAGTTTCATTTTCCTTGACTCTCCCTTTTTTCCTACTGAGTAATGATAGAGTACGCGATCGCGCAAGAAAAACTCCCATTACCCATTACCCATTACCCATTACCCATTACCCATTACCCATTACCCATTACCCATTACCCATTACTGATTAACCAAACTTAATCATTTCGCGTCCTTCCATCACAGGTTTTTCGCCATGCAGTAAGGGGGTTAAAGCATCTTTAATGCGTTGGGCTGAGGGTGGACATCCGGGTAAATAGAGATCAATTTTTACCACTTCATGTAAAGGACGTACCATATCAAGTAAAGGGGGTACAATACCCGGATCTTTAGGCAGTTGAGGGGTAACATCCCCCAATTCTAAATAAGAGCGCTTCAAAACCTGATCGGTTCCTCCTAACATATTTCGCATCGCGGGTACGTTAGCTGTTACCGCACAATCTCCAAAGGAAATTAGAAATTTTGTGCGGGATCTAACCAGATGAATTAACTCTAAATTTTCTTCATTGGCGACGGCCCCTTCTACTAAACAAACATCTACATTTTCAGGATATGCTTTAATATCACAACCGACGGGACTATAGACGACATCGACTTTTTCGGCTACATCAAACAGAAATTCATCTAAGTCGAGAAAACTCATGTGACAGCCTGAACATCCCGCCAGCCATACCGTAGCAAATCTAATTTTTGTCATCCTCTTTTCTCCTTAACTAAATGTGGGAAATATTCGTGATTAGGTTTTGAGTTATAGGTTGTAGGTTTTACTTTTAGGTAAAAAACGACGATTACCTATTACCCATTACCTATTACCCATTACCTATTACCGACTCCATTGTTTTTGTTCGCGGGCGGTGACAATAAATTCTAATTTTTCACGATCGCGAGTCATTTCCGAGACTGTCATACCCTTACGGAAAATCGCGCCCGTGGGACAAGCTTCGACACATTTGCCACAAGAAGTACAAGCATCAACAGTACCCCAAGGTTGATTTAAACCAGTGACAACTTTTGCTGTAGCTCCTCGATAGGCAACATCCCAAACATGAGCTCCTTCAATTTCATCACATACTCGCACACAACGAGTACATAAAATACAACGATTATGATCAATACCAAATTGCTCATGGGAAACATCAAGATCGCGTTTGGGGAAACGATAGGGGAAACGTGAATGATCCATCCCTACTTCGATCGCGACATCTTGTAATTCACAATTACCATTAGCAACACAAACCGCACAAACGTGATTGCCTTCGGAGAATAACATCTCCACAGTCATGCGACGATATTCTTGCAATTGCTCCGTCTTAGTATTAACAACCATTCCTTCCGTCGCCTGGGTAACACAAGCCGGTAAAAGGCGATTAATGCCGCTAACTTCCACCAAACATAAACGACAAGCACCTACATCAGAAACCCCGTCCAAATGGCATAAAGTAGGAATACGAATACCCGCCTCCTTCGCGGCATCTAAAACCGTTTTTCCTTCTTCGATCGCCAGATCAGTACCATCAATCGTTAGAGTAACAACAGACATAAACTCCTCCACATACCGATTTTTGATTGGGAATTTGGGATTTTGAAATTAATCAGAAATGTCGATCAAAATCCTGAAACCTGGTTTCTTAACCAATACCTTCGCCTACAAAGCGGGCGGGATCTCTTGCACCGCCCCTACATACCACAGATTTTCCGCGTTTTATCGTTTTTGGCGAAGCTATTGTTAACCTAATAGTGTTGAGAAACCAGATTTCTCAAATAAACTAACAATAACCCCCCCCCGTATAGTGCCAAGTTGACTCAGTAATTAACACCTTACCGGGGAAAATTGCCGCGAACTTGGCCGCGGTTTTATCACAAACTGCCGCGGGAACTCCTCTTTGTAAAACGTAACCATTTGCCGCCTCAAAAAATTCATCTTTGCAGCAATAAATGGCCGTTTTTCCGGTGAAAATGCAAGCCCCATCATCAGGAACAGGTACTTTAAAGGAGACCGAATCAAGGCTTTCTAAGAGCAAATCATCAACTAATCCGTAATTTTCTTGATTCAGAAGTCGATAGGGTTGTTTAGCGCGAATTTCAATTTGTCCAAAGCCCATATCTACTAAAGACTGAATATATTCCTGATAGGTAAGTGCTCCTGATAAACACATGGCGCGTAGTCGTTCATCTTGCTTTAAATGTTCAGGAATCGGACGAGTCGCGATCGGATCACTCATTAACAGTCTTCCCCCTGGTTTTAACACGCGATAAGCTTCTTTTAAAGCCTTCACTAAATCAGCAGGTTCAAAGATATTAAATAAGCAATTTTGCGCGACAACATCTACTGATTCATCGGGAACCGGTAAAGCAAAGGCATCACCGTCGCGTATTTCCACAAAACTGAGATCAAACCAAGGATTTTCTTCGGCGGCCAGTTGCAGATTTCGTGCCGCGGCATCGCGCATTTCTGCCACAGGTTCCACCGCGATCACTCCTTGGGGACAACGGGAAAAATAGGCAAATTGTAAAGCTTCTAAACCACCCCCGACGCCAACATAAATCACCGTTGGATTCCCAATTAATTCCGCCGGATGTACCGTTGTACCGCAACCATAATTCATTTCCTGCATGATGGCAGGAATTTTGAGGCCGGGGAATTGCAGAGAACTGCTTTGCACGCAACACAAACCGATTTCGGGTTGTTCGGCAACGGCTTTGTAAAATTGGGCTGTGGTTTCCAGATAGCTCATAGCAATTTTTAATTTTGAATTTGGGATGGTGGATTAACAGAAACAGGGTTTTTTTCTGTCCTTCAATAACAGTAATGATACTAGAGGCCAAGCCTCTCCTTGGTGGGAACCCTGTTTCTTTGTCCCTCATCCATTAGACATCTGGTGAAACTGGGAGCAATGGCAGGCTAACGCCTACCCTACAGTAGTTTTTGCAGATGTCTATTAATGAACCGCGACTTTAGCATGGACTGGCTTTTTCAACAGGGCTAAATATTCATCCTTAAAATAGTTCATGGTACTAAGGATGGGATTGGGCGCGGATTGCCCTAAGCCACATAAACTGGTAGCTTTGACCATTTTACAAAGTTCTTCGAGTTGATCTAAGTCATCCTGTGTGGCTTCTCCATTAAGCACTTTGGTTAATGCTTCATACATTTGCACCGTACCAGCACGACAGGGGATACATTTGCCACAGGTTTCTTCTTTGCAAAATTCCATATAAAACCGGGAAATTTCGACCATGCTGGTGCTTTGATCCATTACTACCATCCCCCCGGAACCCATCATGGAACCGAGTTTCGCTAAAGATTCGTAGTCAACGGAGTTATCGAGGGCTGTCCCGGGAATACAACCACCACTGGGGCCTCCGGTTTGCACGGCTTTGACAACGCCATTGAGGACTCCGCCTCCCATTTCTTCGACGATTTCCCGTAGGCTAATTCCCATTGGGACTTCGATGAGGCCGTTATTGCGTATTTTGCCTGTGAGGGAGAAAATTTTAGTCCCTTTGCTTTTTTCTGTGCCAATACTCGCGAACCAGTCCGCGCCTTTGGTGATGATGGGGGCAATGTTGCCAAAGGTTTCGACGTTGTTAATTAGGGTTGGACATTCCCATAAACCTGATTGGGCGGGATAGGGGGGACGGGGGCGGGGGTTGCCGCGGCCTCCTTCTACGGAGCCGATCAGCGCGGTTTCTTCTCCACAGACGAAGGCTCCGGCTCCCACTCGAATGTCTACTCGGAAGTCAAAGTTAGAATTGAATATCTGGGAGCCTAACACTCCGACTTTTTTGGCTTGTTGGATGGCTTTTTGGAGGCGGCTAATCGCGAGGGGATATTCTGCCCGGACGTAGATAAAGCCTTGGTTGGCTCCGATCGCGTATCCGGCAATGGCCATGCCTTCGAGAATTCGATGGGGATCGCTTTCGAGCACACTACGATCCATAAAGGCACCGGGATCGCCTTCATCTCCATTACAAATAACATATTTTTGACCGGGGGGCATTTTGGCTACGGTTGCCCATTTTAAACCGGTAGGAAATCCCGCGCCTCCTCGTCCTCGGAGTCCACTACGACTAATTTCTTGGACGACATCGGGGGGTTTCATGTCATGGAGGGCATGATAAAGGGCTTGATAGCCACCCACCGCGATATATTCGGCAATTTTTTCGGGATCAATGAGTCCGCTATGCTCACGAACAATTTTTAATTGACGACTAAAAAATGGATGATTGGGATCGCCTTGGAGGGGTTTTGCGTCCCCTTTGCCATCGAGAGCCTCAATAATACTGGGGGCTTCTTCGGGGGTTACTTTTTCGTAGAGGAGATTTTGAGGATGGACTTCTACCATTGGTCCCATTCCACAAAAGCCCATGCAACCGACTCCTACGACTTGAACGCGATCGCCGATGCCGGCTTGATTCACCGCGTCGTCCATCTGTTTTTTCACTAACCCCGCGTTGGCGGCTTGACACCCCGTGGAAGTACAGCAAAGGACACGAATACTTTTTTGGGCCTCGCGTTCTTTTTCACCAAGATCGAGCAGATCTGCAAATTCCATAATTGGGATTTCTCCTTATTTCTAATTGCTCATAGCTAATGACTTCACTACGACTGTGAGCCTTTTGTCCATTCTTCTATGCGCCGTATCGCGGCTTCTGGCGAAACTTGACCAGCCACTTTACCATCAAAAACCACCGCGGGCGCGATCCCACAGGCCCCAATACATCGTGCTGTGAGTACAGAAACTTGACCATCGGGGGTCGTTTCCCCTTGACGAATGCCTGTTTTTTGCTCTAATGCAGCCAAGACATCGCCACTCCCTTTCACATAACACGCGGTCCCTAAACAGACGACACAGTTATGGACACCACCCGGTTTCAATGAAAAGAGGTGATAAAAGGTTGCCACACCAAACACCCGACTTAGGGGCAATTTTAACGCGTGGGCAACATAGAGCAAGACATCCTCTTCTAAAAAACCAAAGGCTTCTTGGGCCTTATGCAACACCTCAATCAGAGAGTCTTGGCGATACTGGTTCCGTTTCATTGTCATGTCTAAGACTTTGAAACGTTTATCACCACTGGGATGTTCTGGGGCTGTTTTTGCCCCTTTCGGTGTTGTCTTTGTTTTTGCTTCCATAGATTATTTCCTTTGAATATTGTCTAGTTTGTTATAGGGAGTCTTACCCCCCTCTTAACCCCGAAGACCTCCATCATTTAATATTGAAAATATCCTTTTCTGAGTTAATACCCCCATACTGGTTAAGTTTGTATCCATTTTTACCTGTACAGTACGGTTTCTTCACAATATTATGAGTTTGCTCTCGTTTCTGTAAAGATTGTCGCACTTTTCTCTCAAGAGGCTAGAAAAGTAAATAAAGTTTTTATAATTCCTTTGCGATCCCACATCGGCCCCGATTTTTCCTTGGCTCATTTCCTTCTCCTCTCAAAACTAGGGAGATAAACAACTTTGATGTTGTTTATCTCCCTCAGGCAGAAACTTTTGTCTTTATGTAATGGAAATTAAATAATTTGAGCATAAGGTTTGTCGGGGAACCCTGAAGATCGAAAGCAGGCAAGATGCCTGCACTACTTTACTAAAATTTCATTACTCTGGGGGATTTTGCCCGGAGCATTTCATTTTTGTAAATTGGTAGTGGGAGCGTCTCGCTCCCTATTAGATCCCGCCCGGAGCGAGACGTTTGTGCTGAGTGCTACGCACACGCTACGCGAACGCACAGGCTTCGCCAACCCACTACAGTTTTTTCTGCAAATTTGAGATGCACCCATTTTGCCGCTCAAGGAGAGGAAAAATAACGACTTATTTTTTCTTTAATACGATCAATGTAATATCATCAAACACTTTTTGTTGACCGATATATTGGTTAACATCATTAATAACCGCGTGGCGAATTTGCTCTGCGGATTCTTGATGATGAGTTTGTACGACGTTACAGAGTCGTGTCCACCCATAAAATTCTCGATTCATATTTTCAGCTTCGGTTATGCCATCGGTATAAAGCACCAAGACATCGCCATAATTTAAGGTAACTTTTGCTTCGTTAATAAAAGGGGAAATGTCCTCTTCTAATCCCAGAGGAAAACCTAAATCAAAAGTATCTATTTTCTCTAATGTACCATCAGCACGCACTAAAATTATATCTTCATGTTGACCCCGAATGGTTAATAATCCTTTCTCATAGTCTAATAAAGTTAAAGTGATATGTTTTGAGGATTGCATCCGTTCAATATTAGCATAAATTGTGCGATTAAGGATATCTAAAAAACGGACAGAATTAGTTTCTTTACTATTTTGTAAAGTGCGAATTGCGGTTTGTAGCATAATCATTAATAAACAACTTTCTAAACCATGTCCCGCGACATCACCAATACCAATTTTGACTCTCCCTGTATCGGTAAGAACATCATAATAGTCGCCTCCGACTTCCGCGGCTGATTCCATAAAACCAGAAATTTCTAACCCTTCTACTGAGGCTAATTCCGAATCTTTGGGGAGTACCATTTGCTGTATTCTTCGCAGAATATCTAACTCCGTCGCTAAACGAGTATTTTCAGATTTGAGATATTTGAGATTGAGATGAGTGCGGAGACGGGCTAATAATTCATCTTTGGAGATCGGTTTTGTCAGATAATCATTAGCACCCATATTTAAACCTGTGACAATATCTTGGATTTGAGTTTTCGCGGTGAGTAGGATAATCGGTAATTCCGTCGCGTTAAAGCGATCGCGTATTTTTTGAGTAACTTCATAGCCACTCATTTTGGGCATCATGACATCGAGTAAGATAATATCAGGTTTTAAACCCTCATCTAATAATCTTAAAACTTCGCCACCATTATTGGCTTGAAAAATCGCGTAATTCTGGAGAGAAAGATTATTAAGAATTACCTGAATATTGATAGGTTCATCATCAACCACTAAGACTTTTATTTGTTTAATATCTGGGGCATTTGGGGGTAAATTAGGTGCAATGGCAGAGGTAATTAATTCCGTGATAATACTCTCTTTTAAAGCCCTATTTGATGAATTTGTTGCGACAGTTTCTTGGGCAATGGGTAAAGTAAAAGTAAATTGAGATCCTTTTCCTAAAGTAGATTGTACACTAATGTTACCCCCATGTAATTCGACTAATTGTTTTGTTACTGTAAGCCCTAAACCGGTACCGCCATATTCTCTGGAAATGGAACCTTCCGCTTGTTGGAAAGATGCAAAAATTTGCTCAAATTTATCCTCGGCAATACCAATTCCTGTATCCGAAACCGCGATCGCGATAGCCGAATTTTTTTTACCCCCCTCAACTTCGGGGGAGAGGGGGGAATCTATCACTTTTGCGGAAACGGTAATACTTCCTGATGCGGTAAATTTAATAGCATTTCCAATGAGATTATAGAGAATTTGTTGCAAACGATTTTCATCGGCTTCTACGGGGGGGAAATCAACGGAAATGGCATTAATAAGACTTAAATTTTTACGGGCAATCGTGGGTTGGCTCAGACAGAGAACAACATTAGTAATAGAGTGTAAATCAATCGGTTTTAGTTGTAATTCTAAATGTTGATGTTTGAGTTGAGAAAAGTCGAGAATATCATTAACTAGACTAGAAAGACGGCGGCCACTGGAAACAATCATTGCTAAATTAGATCGTGTCAAGGGAGAAATTTCTCCTGTGGCTCCTTCGATTAAAGATTCCGCGATGCCAATGATACCATTAAGGGGAGTTCGTAACTCATGGGAAGTATTGGCTAAAAATTCATCTTTAAGTTTATCAAGACGTTGTAATTCTATGTTTTGGGTTTCCAGGGTGGCAAAGGAGTCTTTTAATTGTCTTGCCATTTGATTAAAGGATTCACCTAATACCTCTAATTCGTTAATTCCTTTGACATCTACTTTTTGATCTAATTCTCCCGACGCGATCGCGGTTGCCGATTTATTTACACGGTTAATAGGGCGAGTGATGCCACGGGAAATTAAAAAACCGAATCCTGTAGCAATAATTAGAGTAAGCACACATAATAGAATTGTGACATGAGCATTATTATTAATTTGCTCCATAAAATCTTCTTCAGGAATAACTACGACAATTAACCAGTTAATTCCATAGGTATCTCGCAGAGGTGCTATTTCTAAAAATAATCGTTTTCCCTCCCAGGTAAAAATTCTTTGTTGCCATTGATCAATCTGGATATTTTTGCCAAATTCCGAGCGCAAATATAACGCGGTTGCTTTAGTAATTGGATTAGAACTCATTGTCGCGTCCATCACTTGTGCATTACCATTTTTATCAATTATATAGGGTTCTTCTTGGGTGGAAGTTGCCACGAATAAACCGGAACTTTCCATAATAAAACTCTGTCCCGATTTTCCCACTTTCAGCCCACGGAGAAATTGACTAATACTCGATAAAGAGATATCATTCGCAAAGATAGCAACTAATTTACCATCTTCTCCATAAAAGGGATGAGTGGCTGTAATTCCTAGAGCCGGAGTGCTAAAAAATGTATAAATAGAAGTCCAGATCGGTTTATTTTTTTTGACAGTTTCGATATACCAGGGACGGAGACGGGGATCGTATTTGCGAGGGGGGCGCATCAACAGTTTTAGTAAATTTCCATTAAGATCAGTAAGATAGGATTCATAGTAACCATTAGTATCTTGATTACTAAAATTAATGGTAATGTTTTTTTCGTCCTGTAAACGATTACTGCCAACATATTCGCCTTGCTCATTCCCTACATAGATTAAATTGACTGATTCAAAGGCTTTTATTTGTTGCCAAAAGTACCGGGTTTTACTGCTAAGATCGTTTAAGTCTAATGTGCCAAGACGTGCGGCATTTACATTAATTTTATTGATTAAATGAGGAATACTTAGATAGTTATTAAGACGTTGTTCAATTCGTGCCACAATTTCATGGCGCAGGAGTGATGTCACTTCATTAATACTTTCTTGTCCATTGCGAAAGGAAATATAACCCACAATTCCTACCGCGGTAACAATTTGAATCACATAAGGTACTACAAGAATGGTACGCAGTGGTATTTTTATCCTGTCTCTCGAAATTAAATTCCTCAGAGATTTTAAATTTATTTTTAACATGATGTGGTATAATCTCACAAAATCGGTTTCTGGCTTTTTGCCCTAAGTCGCGATCGCGCTGACGACTAATATAACCTAAAATAAAATGGGACGTGATCCGATCACGGCAGAAACCCGGCTTCTTGAACAATACCTTCGTCATTTCTTTGTAGGTTGGGTTGAGCGTAGCGAAACCCAAGGAATATAGCATTTTTAAATGAGATGTAAATGCCGGGCCTTACCCCGTCACAGGCCTATTGCCTGTGCCACCAGTTTTACTTCTGAAAGGTCAACACTATATGTTGGGTTTCGTACCTCAACCCAAGGAATATAGCATTTTTAAATGAGATGTAAATGCCAGGCCTTACCCCGTCACAGGCCTATTGCCTGTGCCACCAGTTTTACTTCTGAAAGATCAACACTATATGTTGGGTTTCGTACCTCAACCCAACCTACAAAGTAGCTTGGGTTTCGTACCTCAACCCAAGGAATATAGCATTTTTAAATGAGATGTAAATGCCAGGCCTTACCCCGTCACAGGCCTATTGCCTGTGCCACCAGTTTTACTTCTGAAAGGTCAACACTATATGTTGGGTTTCGTACCTCAACCCAACCTACAAAGTAGCTTGGGTTTCGTACCTCAACCCAAGGAATATAGCATTTTTAAATGAGATGTAAATGCCAGGCCTTACCCCGTCACAGGCCTATTGCCTGTGCCACCAGTTTTACTTCTGAAAGGTCAACACTATATGTTGGGTTTCGTACCTCAACCCAACCTACGAATTAAGATTTTTTTAATTTGTACTCCGATATTATGGAAAAATACCTCCGCCCCAATTGTACCTTGTGGGGGGGATTTCTCCTAAAGTACCTTGGAGGTAGTTCATTAAAAATCCCTTCCCAAAAATCCCGACAGGGTTTTATTCTTCACAGGGGTTAAGGAAACGGCAGTGCCGTTTCCCTACAGGTATAATGGGTAGGGAAACGGCACTGCCGTTTCCTTTTATCTATAGTATTAATAGCCGATAAATTGGCGAAAGTATTGTTGAAGAAACCGGGTTTCTGGGGGATCAGTAATAAATAATTAAGGCTTACGCAAAGAAACCCGGTTTCTAGGAGAAATATTGGGTGGGTAAAGGATCTACTCAGAAACCGGGTTTAAGGCCCCTCATAATTCAGCAATCACTCATTACCTATTACCATTACCGAAAATTATCGGTAATCTTGTCGTTGAATATCATTTAACCGGGCTTCGGGACGAGTAAAACGATCCATTTGTGCTTCAAAGAAACGACGATTTGCCATTAAATGTTTGGGATTTGGATCGTCTAAGGGATATAATAACGCGGTGCGTAAAGCTTGAATCACAGCCGATGTGACATTATACATTGATCGTTGGAAAGTAATGCCCAATTGAATCAACATATCATCTTCTCCGCGACAATGTTTTTGATAGTCATCTATCAAATATTGAGGTAAGAAATGTAACATATCTTGCATTAACAATGTGGGGGGAATGCCCGCGGAACCGACGGGGAAGACATCCGCGTATAAAATGCCATAATGAAAGTCTTTTTGTTCATCGGGAACTTGTTTGGCTTGGGCGTTATAAGACTTGGTTCCTCGGAAAGGTGATGTGCGATAAAAGACGGCTTCGACATAGGGTAACGCGGCTTCATAGAGCCACATAAATCCTTTCGATTTGGGGATGATTTCGTAACATTCTCCCCCGACATAAACATGATGATAAATGGGGCGGCCGGCTATGGCAAAAATCCCATTTACTAAGAAGTTCATAGCATCGGGTACGCCTTTAAATCCCCCTTCATCGTAGATATCTGACATTTCAAAGAATACGGGGGCCATCACTTCCCAAAATAATCCTAAGTTGGCATAATAGGACATTTGCCGACATTGTTCTAAGAACATTTCTGGGAAGATTTTATATAATCCTAACATCGCGGGATTATTTTTGAAATAGGCTCGGATGGCGCGATCGGCATTTTGACGATATTCTGCGCTTTCTATGTAATCATAAAATTGACCTCCCATTCCTTGATGCCATAACATTGCCCGCATACAAATTTCGGCAAATTCCATGTTGACGCGATCGTGCCATAGGTGATGTAAAAGGGTGGGCATTTTTCGGGTTTCACCCTTTTCCATAAAGGCTAAAAGTTCTGGGTGAGCCGTCGCGACTCCTCGCCAAATTCTTAAATCGGCATCGTCTCCCGCGTAATGATTATGTAATTCTAAATACTCTTTGGGTAGGAAGTATTTATCGAAGGCTAAGGGGTTTAAAAAGACTCGTTCAGCTATGTATAATAAATCTCGCCAGTAGAAGTCCATTGGCACGGCATAGGCTTTATATATGCCAATAATTTGCATGAGGTTTTCGGGGGTATCGGGTAACATTGAACCCCCCGCTTCTAAGCGATGAATTATGTTGGCATGGGGATGTTGGGAGGGGGGGATAATGTTTGATGGTTTAATGATTGTTTGCACCATTTTGATCTCCTTATGTCTGGCTGAATGGGGGATTTAGCAACGGGTTTATGCGGTTTCAAGGATGACGCGATCGTGTTTTTTGGTAGGGTTAACGAGTATCTCTCACTTGTGACTTAGAAATTGATAAGCTGTTAAGCATTTAAAATTCCTAGTACAATAGACATCTCCATAAACGATAGTAGGGTAGGCAGGATGCCTGCCATTGATCCGATTTTTTCCAGATGTCTAAGGAATGAAAAATAAATAAGGTGACGAATTGTGCAATAGTTTACCGTAGAGCAAGGCTTCTGGGGTTTAATTATGCCAGTTATTGATTTTTCATTCCTAATAGGCATCCCGCCTGTGACAAGCAGGATGCTTGTCCTACTTTAAACTGAAAAACTCGGTTTCTACTACTGTTTTAATCGCAACTTCTTGGGTAACAGTTGTGGGAATTGTTGCCACCATCGCGGCCGTTGTGGCCTCAGTCCAACGCACTAACCAAGTGGGTTGTATTCCTAAGAATAAAATCGTCGCGGTTAAGACAAGGGCAGGTAAACTTTCGGAGAATAAAACTTTGGGATAATAGGCTAATTTATTATCTAATTTCCCAAAGCAAGTGCGGTTTAACAAAATGACAAAATATACCGCGGTTAAACCGGACGCGATAATACAAAGTAATGTGGGAATGGGGAAGGCGGAAAAACTGCCTTGGAAGACTAAAAACTCCGCGATAAATCCAACTAAACCGGGGATGCCCGCGCTGGCCATTCCTCCTAAAATTAAGAGAGAACTTGTTAAGGGTAAACCGCGAATAGGGTTCATTAAACCGTTGAGGATATCGAGTTCGCGAGTGCCGACTTTTTCTTCGATGATACCGACTAAATAGAAGAGAAGTGCCAAGATTAAACCGTGACTTACCATTTGAGAAATGGCTCCGACTAACGCGAGTTCTGTTCCCGCGGCGGCAGCCACTAAAATATATCCTTGATGACCGATCGAACTATAGGCTACCATCCGTTTGATGTCTTTTTGCGCGATCGCGCTTAATGCACCATACACTACACTAATTGTGCCGACAATGGCTAATCCGGGCGCGATTAATTTCCAAGTATCAGGAAATAGTTGTAAGCCAAAACGGATTAAACCATAGGAGCCTAATTTGGCTAAAATTCCCCCTAACATAACTACTACTGGTGTCGATGATTCTACATAGGCATCGGGCAACCATGTATGTAAAGGAACTAGGGGAATTTTAATCCCAAATCCGACGACAATTAGAATCAGTAAAATTAATTGTGTCTTCAAAGGAAAGGCTTGGGTATTGATCGCGTCATAGTCGAAATTGGCAGAACCGCTAAACCACGCGATCGCGAGAAACGCCGCGAACACTAAAAACCCAGAAACCGCGGTATAAAGCAAAAATTTAATCGCAGCATATTCCCGTTTTTCCCCACCCCAAATCGCAATTAAGAGATAAAAGGGGATAAGTTCAATTTCATAAAACAGGAAGAAAAGCATTAAATTCTGAGCGATAAATGCCCCCGTAATTCCCGCATTAACTAACAACATTAACGAGTAATAAAGGCGAGGACGTTCGATTTTATCACCACTGCCCCAAATCACTAATATCGTGAGAAAAGCATTTAAAGCCAACAGAGGCAAAGATAAACCATCAATCCCTAGTTTATAACTTAAACCCAATTGGGGAATCCAAGGGACATTTTCGGAAAATTGTAATGCCGATGTCGTTAAGTCAAACTGACTTAATAGATAAATTGTGACAAGGCCAACCGCAGCCGAAAACACTAAAGCAATGGAGCGAAGCTGGGTTTTTTTAAGATTTCCGGGGAAAAATCCCACCACCACAGCACCCACTACGGGCAACCAGAGTAAGCTACTCAGCATAATTAAAATTTCAGGGTAACGGTTGATATTCGCCTTTATTTTTAGGAGTGAGAAACCCGGTTTTTTCAGTGAAATCCGGGGTTTCTTTTCGTTTGAGATTCTCAATCCCCTAAACAATCAAGGAAACAGCGCCAGTGTCTAAATCATAATATCCACCGACAACTTTGAGTTTACCTTCCTTAATTAATTCAGAGATTAATTGAGACTGTTTTACCTTTTCGACTTGCAGTTTGACATTTTCTTTGATCGCGTTAGTTAACGGATCACCACTTTGTCCTTCTGTTAATTTCACCGCGGGACGAATGGCATTCACCAAACTGCTAATAAAACCCGGAAGTGGTTTATTTTCTAATGCCGCTTTCACCGCACCACAGCGTTTATGGCCTAGCACCATCACCACTTTTGCTCCTAATACCGCGGTGCCATATTCTTGACTCGCGATATCTTCAGTCGTCGCGATATTTCCGGCTAAACGCACCACAAATAAATCGCCTATTCCCTGATCGAAAATAATCTCAGTAGGGACTCGTGAATCAGAACATCCTAAAATACCAGCAAAGGGATTTTGCCCTTCGGCAACTTCCGTTACGCGAGCAAAGTCTTGGTTAGGATTTTTGCGTCTTGTTTCCACAAATCGCTTATTTCCTTCTATTAACTTTTGTAAGGCTTCATCGGGAGTCAGATTATTGTTGGAAGTGGTGGCAGGTGGCGCGGCATTTAATTGTTTTGGTAGTGCTGTTGTTACTAATCCTGTACCGATCGCGCCTGCACCAAGTTTGAGCAAGTTACGTCTTGATACCTGTGGAAAAGGTTTCTTTCTACTCATCTTGTTACCCTTTAGTGATAAGACTTTTATCACTGTATCAGATCGAGTATCCTTTGGGAAATTTCAGATCAAATTTTATCTAAAAATCCGATTATACTAGACCCCTTAAGTCCCAAGAATCAGAGAAAGTTGAGATAACAAAGGCCAACTGATAACGAGGATAAAAAGGGCTATCCCCACCAGAATCGTTAACGCGTAAAATTGCGTTTGCCCGGAGACGTTATATTTCAAACTTTGACCACTAAATACGGTGAAAATACCTACCAAATTGACAACACCATCAATGAGATAGCGATCAAACCAGTAAATAATTTGAGAAACTAAACCGACGACAAACACAATAGTCACTCGGTAAAATTGAGCCGTGTATAAGTCATTAGCAAAGAATTCTTGAACTCCTTGTAAGGGAAATTTAACAGGTTTTTCAATGCTGTTATTAAGGTAAATATAAGCACTGCTACCAAACCCGATCGCGCTCGATGCGATTAATAAACCCGCGACGGTTAAATTAATATCTTCCCAATGGGGTAAAAGATGCCATTGCCATAAAATCAGAGGAAGGTGCAAGGTAACACCCATTAAAAAAGTCATGGGTAAGACAAAAGGCCAATGCAATTCCGGCGATCGCGTAGTCATTGTTTTCGGTTTCCCGGCAAAAATTAAACTAAATTCACGCGTCACACTAAAAGCAGTTAAACCATTAACTAAAAGCAAGACTCCCACTAATAAAGGTCTGGTTTCCCAGAGGCGATCACCGATTTGTAAAAAAGACCAAAAACCACCAAAAGGAGGAATAGCAATTAAACTGGCAGCACCGATTAAATAAGCCAATCCAGAAATCGGTCGCTTCGGCCATAAACCACCATATTTACTAAGATCCTGGGTGATATTATTCCAAACAATACCGCCAATACTCATTACTAATAATGCCATAGAACAAGCATAAGTAAAAAGTAAAGTTAACGCGGTATCTTCCTGTTGAGTTCCTACGGTAATAAATACCAATCCCATGTAGGCACTAACAGTATAAGATAAAGAGCGTTTCACATCAATTTGAGCTAGAGCAATTAAACCCGAACCGATCGCGGTAACAGCACCAACAAAAATAGTAAAATTAGACGCGACAGGAGAAAGAGCTAAAACGGGTTGTAATTTAATTAATACCCACGCGCCTGTCGAGACAACTACAGTATTCCGTAAAATAGTCGCCGGCATCGGGCCTTCCATTGCTTCATCTAACCATAAATGCAAAGGAAATTGAGCACATTTTCCCATCGGTCCGGCAATTAAAGCTAAACTTAAAAGGGTTGCCACTTGCGGATCGATCGTCGCGGTTTCTGCCCATTGAGCTAACTCATCAAAATTCCAAGTTCCTGCTAAGGGTAAAAGAGCCACTACTCCCATTAGGAGAAATAAGTCACCCACCCGTTTTGTTAAGAACGCGTCGCGAGCTCCTGTTACTACCAAAGATTGATTAAACCATAACCCAATTAAGAGATAAGTTCCTAAGGTGAGAACTTCGAGAATGATGTAACTAAAGAAGAGGGAATTACATAACGCGAGGGCACACATTCCACCTTCAAAAAGACCTAAAAAGGAGAAAAAACGCGCCCATCCCCAGTCATTTTCCATGTAACCAATGGCAAAAATTTGCGCGAGGAAATTCAATCCCGTGACTAAAACGGTTGCGCCGATGGTAACAGAAGATATTTCCAGTGGGATCGTTAAGTCGAGTCCCGCGACATTAAGCCAAGAAATATTAAGATATTGGGGGGGGTGATTCCAAATTGCTGATAACGCGACTATACCATGTATAAACCCGATCGCGGTTAAGATAGCATTGAGATAGCCCGCGGGACGTGGCCCCGTGCGTCGGGTGATGCCCGGAAACCACAGGGCGGATAAGACAGCACCCAGTAGCGCGTAGCATGGTATTAACCAAACGGTTTGGAGAAGGACTTGATCCATTAACATTGCCTATACATTCTAATGTTACAAAAGGTTAAGTTTCTGCGAAAACCCGTAGGAGATCGTCCTCTAAGCAAGTGCTTTGGATTGATGTCATCAATCTTATAGGAATATTATTATTATTCGGCAAAAATCCCTCAACAATCTTTATTATGTGTCCGATAGTTTAAATAAATAACCAAGGAAAAAAGCACGATTTTTCCCGCAAAACCTTATCCCATAAGCAATCGCTTATATTCTCACCTCTGAGAATATGGGATTAATAGTAATTAATACTTATTGCATTGGGGATCATGGGAATGGTAGGATAAATTGTTTTTTTGCATCAATATTATCGGTGTGAAAAAAGGCAAATTCATTTCAGGGGTAATGGCAAGGGGGGCTTTTCTCAATTTGCCACGGTTTTTATATTAAGTGAGAAAGTAGGGACACGGCACTGCCGTGTCCCTAAATCTGCCGTGTCCCTAAATCTTGATTTTTGGTAATTTTTCCTGTGATGAAACAGCCCTGGGAATGTTTGCGGGTTAAGATTGCAGGGCTTTGAGTACGCGATCGGCTAAAGTACCAATAGATAGGCCTAATTGTTTGCGTAATTTCCAGCGTTGAAAAGCCTTTTCGTACTCTTCAGTATTACTTTTAAAAGTTTGCCAACCATTTAAAGTTAATCCTAATCCCCATATAATGAGAATATACCAACACCAGGATAAAGTACCGGATGTGACCAAGTTTAACACAATTAAAAAGGCATTAACAATGAGGAATCTTTCGGCATTTTGTTTAAAGATACCCTGGCGATAATCATTAAATTGTTTCCGCTCTTGCACATCACCTCGATACAAAAACCATTCTTGTTCTGCGGCTAATAAATCTTCTTGAGAAACGCCCATTTCTGTAGCAATTTCGACAAGTTGTGATCGGGTTAATTCGCCTTTGTCTTCTCGACGGGCGATCGCGATTTTTAAAATCTCTTGTGCATCCTCAGACGCGTAAGTTGTGATAATTTGATTTTCGGGTATATTCATATCAAGGGCACCAATTTTTCTGACATCACTTCTATTGTTATTATAGTCGATCATTAAGGAGTCAGGGTAGTGCCTGCTCAACTTACGCGCACTCATCAAAGAAACCCGATTTCTCCCCTGAGACTTGGGGAATAAATCACGATTTTTGGCAAAGAAACCGGGTTTCTGTCTAAGTCATGTTATTTTAACCCAGGGTATATAACCACCCATCTCGCGCACAAATTCTGACAATTCCATCCCAAACGATCGGGGTTGACTCAAAGGATAAACCGGGTTTAAATCTCGCGGCTTCTTCCACCACTAAACGATAATATTCTCCTTTGGCATTTTTCAAAGCATTTTTCGCACCCGGTTTCGCGTTTTCCCAATGTAAATTAAACAAATAAACCCCATTATAACCCGCAGAAATTAATTTATTCCCATCGGTAAATATCGGCGTAGAAATGGATGCACCGATGGGTTCTTTAAAGAGAATTAAGGGTTGATCATAAGACTGTTTACGCCAAGGCACATCGACTTTTTCCCCTGTGGTAACATCCTGAGCACCAATATATAAATTACCATCGATCGCGTGAGTGGCGAAAATCGCAGGAAACCCCGCGGAATTATATTCATCATTCAACGCGACGGAACCAATAACGCCTCCTTCCCAATCAGCAAAACGACGATTTCCCGTAGGCAAAAACCATTCGACACTATCATTCGAGGGTTTTTGGGGATTTAATTTAATCACTCCACCATTACCCGGAATATATTGTTTTTCAATGGCACAAAATAACTTACCTGACTGAGAAATAACCACACTTCCATCTAAGTCCGAACCCGTAAAAAACTCCCAAACAATTTTACGCTCATCGAGATTAATTGCATAAATATGTCCTGAACCCGCGGCATAAAATAGGAGATTTCCTAAACGAGAGGGAGAGGATTCCGCGACTAAATTTCCCCCATGTTTTTTGATATCAGCAGGATCGTAAAGTTGCACTTCATCTAAAATTTTAGGTTGTCGGATTCCTTGTCTTTTTTCCGCGGTTTTTGTGGAACTATTGAGAAAATAACCGATCGCGTTTTCCCCCGCGTTAAAAATCACTCCTTTTCCTAAATATAAAGGACTGCTATCATTATCACGACTATAACTAGGAGTTCTGCGAATATCTAATGTCCAAAGGGCATCTCCGGTTCTAAAAGAAATAGCCCGAAAACTAGGCGTGATCGTACCTCCTTTACTACTGCGACTACCTTGTAAGATGACAATGCGATTTTCCGCGGGTGCAGTTTCATCAATATAAATAGTAGAAGAACCCTTAATCACATCATCAAATTCATAACGCCAAACTTGTTTATTTGTTGCCAGATCAATTTTATGTAAATAGTGATCATAAGCACCAATAACCAGATATTTTTTATCACGATCGCGAGTAATTGTCGGTTGTCCAGTCCACCCCGCACCACTCCAAACACTACTTTTTCGACCCAAAAAAGTCCGACCACTTCCTAACTCAAATTTGTCCAGTAAATTTAAACCCTTTGGCGTACCTCTTCCATAAAATCTGCGTTGATCATTACCAAGAAAAGTAGGGATCAAAAGTTCGATTTCTGGTTTAGGTTTAGGAGTAACCTGACTTGCTTTTTGTATAGGTTTAGGACTGGTTTTTGCCATTGTTTCCGACTCCTTGGCATCTTGAGATTTACATTGAGTCAGTAACAGAGAGGGAAGGCTAGAACCCAATAAGAATAAAAGAGCTCGTTGTTGAAAAAATCGGCGTGATAATTTCATGTTTTTATGGTATAATAGATAATTTGATTAAAGGATTATGAGAGTAACAGTCTATTTCTGAGAGTGATCTCACTCAGTCCCATCGACAATATATTAAATCATTTTTGGTTGACAAACAATGTTTTGGGAGCATCTCATGTTGGCAAAAAAAGTAGGGACACGGCACTGCCGTGTCCCTACTGCCCTGTCCCTACTCCCCACGGTTTTTGACTATAATCCCAATTGCGCTATACTCGGAAAAGATAAAAATTAACCCCAATTAAGGGAAATATACAATGACTAATCGTCTGGCACAATCTCAAAGTCTTTACCTTCGTAAACACGCAGAAAATCCCATTGATTGGTGGCCTTGGTGTGAGGAAGCATTAGCAACGGCTCGTTGCGAAAATAAACCCATCTTTCTTTCCATTGGTTATTCTAGCTGTCATTGGTGTACCGTGATGGAAGGGGAAGCTTTTTCTAATGACGCGATCGCGCAATACATGAATACTAATTTTATCCCGATAAAAGTCGATCGCGAGGAGCGGCCGGACATTGATAGTATTTATATGCAGGCCTTACAAATGATGACACAACAAGGGGGATGGCCTCTCAATATATTTCTATCTCCTGAAGATTTAGTCCCTTTTTATGGCGGGACTTATTTTCCTGTAGATCCTCGTTATGGCCGGCCGGGTTTCCTAGATGTTTTACAAGCAATTCGCCGCTTTTATGATACGGATAAAAGCAAATTAGACGCGATAAAAGGTGAGATTTTAGAGAATCTAAAACAGACGAGTGTCTTATCGAATGTTGGGGCGGATTTAACTCCAGAAATTTTGCGAAAAGGGATGGAAGTCAGTAGCGCGATCGTGAGCGAACACTATTCTCAAAATAGTTTTCCTATGATTCCCTATTCTGACTTAGCCTTGCGGGGAGTACGTTATAATTTAGAGGTTCGGACTAGCAGTAAAGAAATTTGTACCCAACGGGGTTTAGACTTAGCATTAGGGGGAATTTATGATCAAGTAGCCGGAGGTTTTCATCGTTATACCGTTGATCCAAATTGGACAGTTCCTCACTTTGAAAAAATGCTCTATGACAATGGTCAAATTGTCGAATATTTAGCGAATTTATGGGCTTTAGGAGTAAAAGAAGCAGCCTTTAAACGGGGTATTCAAGGAACTGTAGAATGGTTAAAACGCGAGATGACTTCGCCCCAAGGTTATTTCTATGCAGCACAAGACGCGGATAGTTTTAGCACTCCCCAGGAGTTAGAGCCAGAAGAAGGAGCTTTTTATGTATGGAGTTATGAGGAATTAGAAAAACTCCTAACTCAAGAAGAATTTTGGGAAGTACAAGAGTATTTTACGGTGACATCTCAAGGGAATTTTGAGGGAAAAAATGTCCTTCAACGTCGTCATCCGGGGGAACTAAGTGCATTAGCAGAAACGGCATTAACCAAGTTATTTAAAGTGCGTTATGGTGACTTTCCCGATGCGGTAAAAACCTTTCCGCCCGCCCGCGATAATCAAGAGGCAAAAAATTATCCTTGGCCGAGTCGCATTCCCGCGGTAACAGATACAAAAATGATTGTAGCTTGGAATAGTTTAATGATTTCTGGGTTAGCGCGTGCCGCGGCGGTTTTGGCTAATTCTGATTATTTAGATTTAGCGACAAACGCGGCTAATTTTATTTTAGAGAATCAATGGGTAAATGGACGTTTTCATCGTTTAAATTATGATGGAAATGTCTCAGTTTTAGCGCAATCAGAGGATTATGCTTTGTTTATCAAAGCTTTGTTGGATTTACATCAAGCTAGTTTAGCGATTTCTCGTCAATTCACGCCGGAATATTGGTTAGAAAACGCGGTAAAAGTGCAAAGTGAATTTGATGATTATCTCTGGTGTATTGAATTGGGGGGATATTATAATACTTCTTCCGATAGCAGTGATGATTTAATTGTGAAAGAGCGCGGTTATACGGATAACGCGACACCCGCGGCTAATGGTGTCGCGATCGCGTCTTTAGTGCGTTTATTCTTGTTAACAGAAGACTGGGAATATTTAGAACACGCGCAAAAAGGATTACAAGCATTTGGGAGTATGATGCAAGAATCTCCCCAAGCTTGTCCGAGTTTATTAAGTGCTTTAGATTGGTATCGCAATGCTACTTTAATTCGCACGACTTCTCCACAAATTGCTTCTTTAAGTCAACAATATTATCCGACGGCTATTTATAAGCTCGCGACAGATTTACCAGAAAACGCGATCGGGTTAGTTTGTCAAGGGTTAAGTTGTCTCGAACCTGCTACCACTGAAGCGCAATTATTAGAACAATTGCAGCAAAGTCAAACGCGGGAGTAATCTCTGATAAAGCTAATAGCTATTAGTTATTAGCTTTATTTCTTTAGGATTTAGGAGTTTAGGAGAGCGCGAAGCAGCAGGCCGGCAACGGCAGGAGCAGTTCGCGCTGTTTTATTAACCACAAAGGCCGATGATGACACAGAGAAAGGAAAACCAAAGCGCGATCGCTCACCAACCAATAATTCTACACTTTTCTGTATTTAGAGATGTATAATTTCAAGATTACTTAGGGTGGGATTCATCTTTGATTTCCTCATCATCTACTTCATATAAAGCACTAAGAATCTCTTGGATTTTATCTACGGAAATATTAACTAGCTCGGATTTGGCATAAATCGTCATTAAAAAGATGATTGTCGCCTCTTTAACATGATAAATCAGTCGATAACCATAACTTTTTCCCTTCTTAATATCGCTGTTTTTCACCCTAACTTTAAACACAATATAATCGGTTCCGGGTATTTTCTTTCCGGGCAATTCTCCTGCTTGTAGTTGTTCAATAATTGCTTGAACATCAGAGCGAATATGACGATATTTTTTTGATAATAAGCGTAAGTTTCGCTTAAACTCATCAGCAAAATATATCTGAATATCTGGAATTTCACTCGGCATCAATTCCCTCCCATAATTCTGAAATGGGGTGAACTTTACCTTGTTTTATTTCCTGCCAAGCTTGGCGAAAACTATCTTCAGGCGAGGGTTGACTTTCTTCATCGGCAAAAATGGTAATCCGAACCCGATGCCCACGAAATTTTGCCGATTGAGCGAGTATTTCTTCCCAAGTTCCTTCTATTTCTAGCACGCGTGCTGTCATGGGATTGACTCCTTGAATGCTTCTTTTGATTTATTATAGCATCACTGTTTTAAGTAATGACGTTTTTTCTTAACCACAAAGGCCGATGATGACACAGAGAAAGGAAAAAACAAGCGCGTCTCGATTGTCTCTAGGATTTATTAATTAACGTCGTCAAAGTACGATCGCGCTTAATCAGAAAGAAACGGTGCAGAAGTAATCGCATTTTCCCGGCAATATTTTTGCAAAATCGCACTATTTTCTACTTCCGTCCGAAAGTTTTCCATCATCGCGATCGCTTGTTCATGTAACTCATCATAATCTTGTCTATCTAAAGGAATATGATTCCCATGAGCAATTTGATTTCTCCGGGCGAGGAGTTTTTCATCTAAAAAATTTTCTTTTGATTCATAAAAAGAGTAATCTAGGCCTAACATAGACATAATTTCTTTGAGGACAGAGGATGATAAATTAGACGTAAAAATCCGATTTTCATATTTAATATTACTTCTTTCGCCAAGTTGAGTGATAAAAAAAACCGCCACGTCATTATATATAGTGGCTTTATTGCTTTCCTTAGCCTGATCTAATTTATCCTTCATTGCCAACGCGATAAAATTATTTGAAAGTTGATTATAAGGAAGTTTTTGCAATGCCACAAATTCCAAGTAACTATTGGCGGCAAGTTTAACAAATCCCTCCCAATGTGCATAAAGAATAACAATGGCACTGCGTAGTAATACCTTCTGTTGCTCCGTTGAAATTGACTTATAAATGAGGGATTTTAATGCGGAAAGTTCTTTTCTCCGCCAGCGCAGATCATTAACAAGAGTCTCACTAAGATTCTCGGATGTGCGTATTTTCATGGTTGGAATTTCCGACGACCAAAAGGAACTAGCTCTTGTATTCTTCTTTTGGCATTACCACCTGAACCTACATATTTTGTGTAGGAATCATCTTGCCAAATATCCTTAATTTTCTCTCTGATGTTGATATTAGATATATTTTCATAGTGATAACCAATGCCCAAGGCAATTGCTTCGTAAGCCGAGACTAAAAACCCCCCTAAAAACTTATCTCTTCTCTGATCATATTTCCGAAAACTGTCACTGCCCGTTTCCTGTAAAATTTCAAAGGTTTTCTGGAAGGCTTCTGTTTCTTGCTGATAATTAAAATTTTTATCTTGAGCAAGTGCGATCATTTGATCTGTTAAAAAATCACCCAAATCTACCATTTTAATAGCCTGTGCTTCCATCTTCCTAAATACGATAAACCTTAGTAATAGCTCAATATCATATTGTTCTTCCATCAGTCTTTCACTCAGCGCGATACATTCTTGAAAATTGGCATTTTGACTTAAATCTTTTAGCCACTTGAACATCTCTTTATTCTCCATGACAAGAATACAATTTCTCATTTCCTGTCGAGTCGCAATAGAACCCCCTGTATTTAGTCTTTTAAATAATTCATATTTGGCAAGTTCATCACTTTTATTTAGTAGAATATTTGCATAAATTTTGGTTCTTTTTATCAAAAGACGCTGGGTAGGTGTGAGAGAATTTTCGGGATCGTCTGGATCATTCCATTTTTTCCCTTTCAGATCCGGTAAATACTTCGTCTCTTCCAGCTTGATTAAGGGGGAAAGAGCCTCTTGCGTCTCATGCTTGAGCTTACCCACAAATTCATATATGGTAGATAGTCTTTCAACACCATCTACATCCACAACATCCCAAACTCCATCATCACGTTGAGAAACAAAAATAGGAGGAATAGGGATACCTAACAAAATAGATTCAATAAAGCTTGTTTTTTGGCTATCACTCCAACGGAAAAAACTTTGAAATTCCGGGTGTATATCAATTTCTTGATTTTCATAAAGGCTAATCCACTCACCGATAGACATTGAATAACCATCGACTCTAATCTCTGGTCTCATGCGGTCAATTTGTTCCTGAAGTCCCATATTTTTATCCCCTAATTTACCGTGGTAGTCCCTGATAGTTTTATGTCTAATAATTCTACTATTATATCTAATCAATTAGAATTTGTCAAGTGTCATTAAAGCTAGATAAAATCGACCGGAATATCTGGAATTTCACTCGTCATCAATTCCCTCCCATAATTCCGAAAGTGGTATCGTTTGATCTGTCATTGCTTCGTGCCATCCTTGCCGAAAACACTCTTCTGCTGACTTCAATTGTTCGCGATCAGAAATAACGGTAATCCGAACCCGATGGCCGGCAAATTCTGAAGCATGGGTAAGAATTTCTTCCCAAGTTCTTTCTATTTCTAGCACGCGTGCTGTCATTGGCTTGACTCCTTAAATGCTTCTTTTGATTTATAGCATCATTTTAAGTAATGACGTTGTTTTATTAACCAAAAAGGCCGATGATGACACAGAGAAAGGAAAACCAAAGCCCGATCGCGTCTCGATTGTCTCTAGGATTTATTAATTAACGTCGTCGAAGTAGGAGCGCGATCGCTCATACCAATATTAACAAATCTCCAATATTGTAGGGGCTCTTTCACCCAGAGCTTTCTAAACCCGCCCCATCCCCACAATGAAACTCACCCTTTTTTTCTTAACCACAAAGCGCGATCGTGTTTTCCCAAAATCATCTCCAAACGAAGCCATCATTATGCTAGGGCAAAAAATAAAAAAAATTAACTCTTTTGGGATCATTTACACTACCTAAAAAATTAGAAAGAGATTTGAAAAAAAAATCTCAAATCTCCTCAAATTTTACCCAAATAATTGTTTTTGCCCCTCCTGTCTTTCCTTACCCAGAAAAATATCACGAGTCCCCTTGGGAATATAAATCCATCCCAAATCCTGTAAACGAGTCGTTAAATTAGAAATACTCACCCCTAACTCATCTCTAATTTTGTATAAATTAGACCATTTTGTTAAATCTTTCCCCTCCCTTTTCTCTTCCAAAATCGATCGCGGCATTAACAAACACCCGGCAAAATACTGGGCTTGCCATTCAATGGACGCGATCTTTGTATCCGCACCTCCACCCCGACAAACGAAAGGTTCTTCCCTTGTCTCATTGTTGCCAAAATTGCCCAGATTTAAGGTTAATTGTCGGGTAATTCCATCCGCTTCATCTTGGTTAATATGTAAGATCCAATGACCTATTTCATGGGCGATCGTTGACTCGATAAAACCCTGGGGTTTATTCAAAATTTCTTCGTTAATTTCGACTAACCTCTCCGTCGGTAAAATTCGTGCCGCGATCGCGCCTTCCTCATCAGCAGGAATAGAACTCCATAACACCCCTAAATCTAAAAAATCAGCCACCACTGATGCCTCAAATGGCCATTTCGGCGCAAAATTAGGCGTTTGTTGCATCCTCAATAACAAATCATTCGCCCGTTTTTCTATCGACTCTTTGCGATAGTATCTATAGGGCTTTAAGATACTCACCTTCGTTGGCCCCCATCCCACTAGAAGATTTTAAAGTGGCAATTTTGCTGGAAAACAAATCACGATTGTCTATGTCATAAATTTCTGAAAAGTCAAACTACTTATTTAGCAAATCACAGATAAATTACGTCACAATAAACAAGAGTTCGACTTGTCAGAAACAGCATTAATCATCGACGGAATTTTTAATCCAATTCGGATCATCCTGAATGCGACGAAATAACGCTAACATTTCCTTCGGATTTTGTTTCAACAGCGTCTCATATTGTTGCGGAATCCTTCCCGCGAGGAATATTAACTCCTCTTCCTCGATATCCAAACTCCGCGCTAACGCCCTGATCACGTCCTCCTTGGGTGCATAGTCGGCGCGATCGTTTTCCAGTTTGGACAAATAGGTGAAATCTACACGAAGTATAGATGCCAGCTCACGTTGTGAGTATGCTTTGTCCTTACGCGCATCTCGAATCCGTTTACCAAATGTCTGTGTCACGATAGTTACCCTCCTGTAAGCATTCTAGCCTTTTTTGAAGAAAAGTTCAACAAAATACTTGACGATTAAATCAACACAAGTTAGGATAGGTTTAGTTGATGAATGAGTCAACCTGCATACTCCAGTAATAGGGGTAAAAGTGGAATATAGCCCAGTAAGCACACTATATATAGTGTGTGAGGGGGAGAGTCGCGAGTAAAGGAGAACCACGATGCTGAAAACATGGACCGATACCCACTATCAACTTGATGACGAGGACTGGCTTTATATCGCGCCCCATGAAGATCAGGGTTCCGCGTCCTTAGTGTGTCCGGGTTACGCCCGTGATGGCGAAGGTTTCAGCATCCACTTCACGATCGCGCATATAAAGACGTTAGAGAAATTATTGGGAGTTTTACGCATTTTGAAAGCGCAAGAAGAAGCCCTTTTTGATGAGTATAAATATCCCGAAATTTCCTCGAATACCTATCTGATTCGCTAATCAAAATCAACAAAAAACAAAGGAAAAATACCATGACTAAGACATTAGAAAAACCGACGATTTCTGTCTTTGGTGCGAAACCGAAAGAAGCTTTACTCGTTCCCGAAATCCCCATCACGGTACGTAACAATTGTCAATCAGGACAATGGACAATTGGAGACAGCGATTATGGTTCCAAAGCATCAATAACCATTCTCAAGTTTAGCAAATTTTTCGGCAGTTTAGGACAAACATCCCACACTTTATGGGGTCAATTATGGTTTGTCTGCGAATCAGGAGAATTACCCCAAGGCGTGGTGATGGTGACTTATATCAAAAACCGCAGTTTGAATGATTTTAACCGCGTTGTTGCCTCGGTTCAAGCCCGTGGAGTGGAACCCGCTACGGGGATTTTTGTACCAGAATTTATCAAACATTCAGGGCAAAAACCTGATGATAATGGGATAGTAAAACCCATCAATTATTACGCGTTAAAATGGTCATGGAATGAGCGCACTGATTGGTCTATTTTAGAACAAGCCGCGGCGGTTTTAGCCGATCGGAGTAATCAATCTCGTATGATTGATTTAGAGAGCACTCGTCACATGATTTGTTTAGACAATTTACCGCCCCATGAAATTGCATCTTTAATGGCGGCTCATGGGGAACAACCGGAGGAAATTCACAGTTTAAATGCACAGAAAGACGCGATACTTACTTCTCGAAATACCGCGATTCTTCCTGGGGTAATTAATGTGACTGAATCCACCGCGGCTTAAATATTTTTTCTGAGTCTTTTTCGTAGTACAAGTTGATTGTTAACAGACATCTCCAACTATTGTGGCTCCGGCATTAGCCTGGGATTGACATGATTTTGGGGATATCTCTAAGGAATGAAAAATTAATAAAGTAGTGCAGGCATCTTGCCTGCTTTCCGTGATAGGCGAAACTACTAACCAAATAGTCAAGTTATTTAATTTCCATTCCTAACAAGCAGGATGCTTGTACTACTTTCTGGAGCTAGGGGCGAAGAAACCGGGTTTCTAGCTCCTTTAACCCCTGCCAATTATCATCCACAAAAAAAGCAACTTTCCCGAAGGGGATAAGGTAGAAATGTAAAGGAATTTAGTGGGTTACTAAGACAAACCTGTGCATCAGTTATAATTGTCTTATGCCCAAAACTAATTTTCAAGTTAATTCCCAAATCAACATTCTTGAAAGCAAAGGAAACCTCTATGACATTCACCGCGCCTAAAGATAGTAAAACCAAAATCTTACAATCTTTTCAGCAAATTTTAGCCGAGCGCAAAAAGATGGCTTCCAAAGTGGAAACTAAAGAGGAAGAAGCCGAAAAAGCTAAGAATAAAGAACTCTTAGAAGTGGCTTCGACTTATACCATTGATACCATTGTCAAAGGATTAGCCGATCTCCAATTAGATTTTGGTACTATTATCAATGGACTTTCCGATAAGTTAAATACCGAATCCTCCAAGTTAGACGAATTACGCAAAGCGATCGCGATCGAAACCGAACATCGGCAAGAATTACAACAAATTCGGATAGTGGCAGATGCCCTGCACATTTTAACCCAAGAGCATCAAGAAAAATTACATACCTTAGAAGAAAACGCCACTCAGCAACGAGAAATTATCGCGAAAGATACCCTAGAAAAACGCAAAGCTTGGCAAAAAGAACAAGCTGACTTTGAAACAGCTTTGCAAGAGGAAAACACCTTAATTACCAATACCCGACAAAAAGAAGAAGCCGATTATCAATATACCTTAGAGCGTCAGCGCAAAATAGAAGTCGATAACTATGAAGAAGCCAAACGGAAATTAGAACGAGAATTGCAAGAGTCCACGCGGGAAAAAGAGAAAAATTGGGTCGATCGCGAGAAATTTTTAACAGATCATCAAGCCGAATTTGCCGAAAATCAAAAGAAAGCCGAGACTTTTGAGGAAGAGTTAAAACAAGCTTACACGAAGGCGAAAGAAGAGGCGATTCAAGAAGTCACGCGTGAGGCGAAAGTGAAAGCAGATTTATTTGAGAAAGAGTGGGAGTCATCGAAACAAGGCTATGAGTTAAGAGTGCAATCTTTAGAACAAACAATTGAGAAACAGTCTCAACACATAGCAGAAATTTCAGCACAATTACAAGCCACAATGAAGCAAGCACAAGATTTGGCAATGAAAGCCTTTTCTAGCAATAAAGAATAAGGACTCTTATTTGTCACAAATAAAACTAGAGATGACGACAAATTGAACGACAATCAAGGAGAGAAAAAATGGTTAAGCGTGTCACAGATAAGAATACCAAAGCCGAAATCTTGGAAGTTTATCAACAACTTTTACAGGAAAATGAGACATTAGAAGCACAACTTCAACAAGCCGGAGTTTTTACTTCTCCATCTCAGGAAAAATCAGCACCAGTAGAGAAGAAAGAAATCACAATGGAGAGTCAAACCATGACATTTGCCACAACGGAACAAAAACGAATGCAGTCAACCATTGATAATTTAATGAAACTGCAATTAGGTTTTGGTAGTGCCGTGAGTGAATTATCAGAAAAATTGACCTCCGAAGCCTCTAAATTAGAGGAAATTCGCCAAGGCGTTTCTCAAGAAATACAACAACTAAAAGAGTTACATAATTTGGAAGAAATTCACGAAGATACCTTAGAAACTTTAATTGTACAATATGAAGAAAGTGCGAAAACTTTTGCTGAGGAGTTAGGCTCGCGACGCGAGACTGTTGAACAGGAATTAATTGATTTACGCAAAGCTTGGAGTAAGGAACAAGAAGAACATCAACGTGCTATTAAAGAACGCGATGAGACTCATCAAAAAGCCCGTCAACGGGATGAAGAAACCTATCAATATAATTTACGATTAGAGCGCAATCTTGATCTGGAACAATATCAACAACGTCAAAAGGGTTTATATCAAGAATTGCAGGAATTTCGTCAAACTCAAGAGAAAGCTTGGCAAGAACGAGAAAACACGATCGCGGAGCGAGAAAAACTCTACTCCGAAGTCAAAGCCAAAGTGGAAGAGTTTCCGAAAAAACTGGAAGAAAACATCAAAAATGGCAAACAAAACGGACAAAATATTGGTCATTATCAAGCCAAAATCAAATCCGATTTATATGGCAAAGAAGTCGAAGGGCAAAAACAATATTATGAGTTACGCATTCAAGCCCTATCACAGACAATTGAAAATCAAGAATCACGCATTATCAGTCTCTCCAAACAACTAGAAGCATCTATGAAACAAGTACAAGATTTAGCGGTTAAAGCCATTGAAGGCACATCTAATTCTAACTCTTTCCAAGCCATGAAAGAAATAGCATTAGAACAAGCCAAAAACCCCCCGAAAAATAAATAATGACAAGTAGGGTGGGTAAGACGGTGATTATTTTTTCAGCTCAGGGAAAAACTGGGGAGCCGTCTTACCCACCATCACAATATTAAAGAAGGTAGGTTAGGTGGGATTGTTTCAATTTGATACAACAATTTTCGCGAACACACTCTACATTAGAGAAAATCTGCTACTAAATTGTTCGAGTTGATACACAATTTTCGCGAACACACCCTACATTAGAGAAAAAAATCAAGAGAATTTTTCATAATATATAGATAAGATTATCCTGCCCTTTGCATTAATTGAGAAAACATGAGACAATAGGAATGTTACGAAATTTAAAGCTTCACGAATGACGATAATTATTCTCAGTGTAGCCAGTTTTGTTGCTTGGTTTATCAGCACCCTTGCTGGTGGCGGTAGTCCCATGATTTTGATTCCCCTTGTCAATATGCTATTGGGCCCCACCGCGATCGCGCCTGTGATCACCGTTGGGATGTTGATGGGAAACTCCCAGAGGACTTGGTGTTTCTGGCGATCGATTGATTGGAAAGTGACAGCATGGTATATCCCCGGCGCGATCGCGGGTGCGGTACTGGGAGCCTATACCATTACCCAAATCGATTTAGAATGGCTAGAATTAATGATTGGATTATTTCTGATCATAACAGTTTTGAGCTTCCGGTTTGGGAAAAAAGAACGCACATTTAATATGAATCTTTGGTATTTTTTACCAATAGCTTTTTTCCATGCTTTTTCATCGGGATTAATTGGTAGTACCGGACCGATAACGAATCCATTTTATCTCAATTATGGTTTAGTCAAAGAAACAATGGTGGCGACAAAATCTTGTAATGTAGTTATCATCCATATTGCCAAAATAATTTCTTATATATCCTTGGGTATGTTTACACCAAAATTTTTCATGTATGGATTATTAATTGGCATCGCGTCATTTCCCGCGAATTTGCTCGGACAAAAGTTTTTAGCAAAAATGAATGATCAACAATTTCGCCAATTAGTCTTTATTCTCATGGGAATAACCGGAGTTTGGATGCTGTGGCAACAACGTCAACTGTTAGATATTGGACAATGGATTTATTAAGATTTGCTTGTAGTTATAGGGTGGGTAAGATATTGAGATGATGCTTTCTGCTATCACCATCTTACCCATACACAATTATGTGTAGTCGGTTTAAATTTCCCAAATAAACTCCTGTAAACGCAGAGGAATTTCAATGATAAATTCCGTTCCTTTACCCGGAGAAGACTCACAACGCAAAGAGCCTTTATGCTGATCCACGATAATTTGATAACTAATGGATAACCCTAAACCAGTCCCTTTTCCCACAGGTTTAGTCGTAAAAAAAGGATCAAATAACCGTTGTTTTATCGTCTCTGTTATTCCCATTCCATTGTCCGAGATCCTAATCATAACACGGTCAGGATGAGATTGTTCTGTTTTAATAGTAATCTGACTAGAATGGAGAGGAATTTTCTTTTTTTCCCGTTGCTGGTTATCACAATCGATCGCGTCAATAGCATTAATCAGAATATTCAGAAAAACCTGATTTAATTGCCCCGGATAGCATTCAACGAAGGGCAAATTTCCATACTGTTTGATAATTTCAATCGGTGGATAATTGAATTTGGGCTTCAACCGATTTTGCAAAATTAATAATGTGCTATCAATTCCCTCATGGATATTAACAAGTTTCATATCACTTTCATCCAAGCGAGAAAAATTGCGTAAGGAAAGCACAATTTCTAAAATGCGTTGGGCCCCCATTCTCATCGAAGATATTAATTTGGGTAAATCTTCTTTGACAAATAGGAAGTCAATATTTTCCATATATTCTGGAATATCTGGATGAGGTTGGGGATAATGTTTCTGATAAAGACTAATTAAATATAATAAGTCTTTCAGATATTGATTCGCATGATGGAGATTACCATAAATAAAATTAACCGGATTATTAATTTCATGGGCAACACCCGCAACTAATAAACCTAAACTTGACATTTTTTCCGTTTGAATGAGGTGAGTTTGTGTTTTTTTTAGTTCTTCTAATGTTTGCTCAAGTTGTTGAGATTTGACTGTCTTTTCTGTAACAACTTCTTCAATATTTTCTGTATAACTTAGTAAACTAAGTACATAAAGCAGAACTACGCTTGTCAGAATTAAACCACAAATTAAAGTAATTAAGCCGCGCCAATGTTGTTGTGTTTGTCTATATTCAGGAGTGAGAAAAAATTGCAGTAACCATCGGCGATCACCAATATTTAAAATACGAGAGCAACCACTTCCATCGGGGCAATCCGCTTTTTCTCCTAATGACAAACTTTTAGCACGATTCGGATCGACAATAATTTGTTGATTTTCACCGTGATAAAAAGCGATAAAATTCTGACTATCAGAAACCATTGCATCTTCAATATAGACATTAATTAAGTTAAGTTTAGCCTCTTGTACCGCGGTGCGGATAAGGGGAGCAACCAGAAAAACTCCGATGTTAAAACCTTTCAAATTTTCCTCTTCTAAAGGATCTGATTTTGTATGTTTTTGGGGTGAATTATTAAAAACAGGAAAAATAACTAAAAAACTCGACTGTTTTTCCTGGGCGGAAAATTCAGGACTCGTTGTAATTAATTCACCACGTTCAACAGATTTCTGTAAAGGAATCTGATACGCAGGAATAGAAGCCAAATCTAAACCTAAAATATCTTGATTTCCCCAATGGGGAATTAGATGAAAAATCGGAAAATATTTAGAGGAGCTTTCTGCTTTGATTATCTCTCCCCCCTGTGTTTTTTCTTGAATTTGAAAAAAAGGATGATTTGGCGTTTTTCCTAAATTCTCATAGAGAAAACGCTCTTCATTCGCCACACGAGGAACCCACGCGATCGCCTTTAAACTAGAATAACGATAAAGAAAAGACTGAACAAAACTCTGTAATTTTTCTTCCTTAACATCCTCCGATGTACTATACAAAGTACCCACAGTCCGCACAACTTCCAAACTAGAATTAACATCTTTTTGGATATTAGTGGCAATTTGATCAAGTTGCTCTTGTAGTTGTACCTGCTGCATTTTCTCTTCCCAATGATACACCTCTAGGGCTGCGATCGCGGATACCCCTACACCCGCGATCGTTGTCAATACCGCGAGAATTGAACGACGATATCTCAGTAATATATTGGGAACCGAAATACGATCGCTTCTAGTTTTCGGGACTGACTCACTCTCAAATCCCCAAAATTGTAATCTTGATAACACTGATTTAGAGATGGACATACTATTAACTACGGTTACTCTATCGAATTACTGTTGTATATTGCTCATCCTAGCTGATTTCGAGGAAAAAATCAAGAGATTTTGGCGGATATTTAAACAAAGAAGGGGAGGTTCGACGGTCAAAAAAACATAAATATACCATAATCTCGAAGAGATAAGCAAAAAAAAGATCCGAGTCAAATGCCCCATTATCGGCAAAAAATGTATCCGTTGTATCATCAAGTAAAGCGAAGTTAATCAACGGTTTAATATAGGGATTTTCGTCACGGATATAAGTGAAAAAACCACCAATTTGTTTTCACAAAAAAACATAAATCTGTGTTCATCACTATCTGCGTTTATCTGCGTTTATCTGCGGTTTCCCCCCAAAAAATTGAACAATTTGATCTCAAGGGAATGGGGAAGAGATAAAAAGTGCGCTCTTTATTGTATTGTGGCAACGCTTGATAATGATCGTAATCTTTGGCCCTAGGGGATTTGAGAAGTGGCTATTACGTTGAATAAAATCAACAATTAGCGAAAAATATTACAGCGAAACTCGGTGATATTTGTTTAAATTGACATCTGTTAGGGAGACGTTGCTCCCTTTGGTATAACCATAATGGACAGACGATCGCGCTCTTTTTCCCAAAAAAAAGCATTAATCAAATTTAACCTAAATTTTACGGAAAAAAGGCTCACGGTGTTGTTAGCTTGCTCATACAGACAGATCAGACACAAGACATCTAATCTGAAAATGTTATGCTTCTATGTAACTTTATCAAAATTTGAGGAGTGAATTATGGTGCAAACCCCTTCCCGTCAACAAACTTACCCTCTAAGTGCTCACGCGATACAATTAGCACAAACCTTAACCTTACCCAATACTCCCCTCTTCGGGACAGATGGTATTCGAGGTAAGGTGGGAGACTTACTCACCGCGTCCCTCGCGTTACAAGTCGGTTTCTGGGCTGGAGAAATCCTACGGGAAAACGCGGGCAAAACTGCGCCGATTATCTTAGGAGAAGATAGCAGAAATTCTAGTGAAATGTTATCAAGGGCTCTCTCTGAAGGCTTGACAGCCGCGGGGTTAGAGGTGTGGAATGTGGGGTTATGCCCGACTCCTTGTGTTTCTTTTTTAACAAGTGTTACGGATGCGATTGGGGGAGTAATGATATCCGCTTCCCATAACCCCCCAGAAGATAATGGGATTAAGTTTTTTGGCAAGGATGGGACGAAATTACCTACCGCGTTACAGGAGAAAATTGAGGCGGGTATTCGACAGTCTGGTAATTTATCTATTATCGGTGAAATCACTTCTCATCATCATCGGCGTCCGGAATTAGTAGAAGAATATGCAGAGTCTTTACATCGTCCGATCGCGTCTGAAATAAGTTTAAAAGGAATGCGAATAGTTTTAGATTTAGCCTGGGGAGCCGCGGTTCAAATTGCCCCAAGGGTATTTCGAGAAATGGGTGCGGAAGTGATTTGCTTACACGATCAACCCGATGGCGATCGCATTAATGTTAATTGTGGTTCGACTCATTTACAATTATTAAAAGACGCGGTAAAATTCCATAACGCGGACATAGGTTTTGCTTTTGATGGTGATGCCGATAGAGCTCTGGCGGTTGATCATTTAGGTCGTCCTATTGATGGTGATTATATTCTCTATTTGTGGGGTCGTAAATTACGTCAAAAAGGAATGTTACCGGGGGATTTAATTATTTCAACGGTGATGGCAAATTTAGGCTTTGAGAATGCTTGGAAAGCTTTAGGATGTGAGTTAATTCGGACTCCTGTGGGTGATCAATATGTACATGGAGAAATGAAACGCACCGGCGCGATGTTAGGAGGGGAACAGTCCGGTCATATTCTTTGTCCCCATTATGCTATTACTGGTGATGGTGTCTTAACGGCTTTACAGTTGGCGGTATTAGTGAAAGAGTCGGGTTTTTCTTTGGCCGAATTAGTTGATCAAAGTTTCCAAACTTATCCTCAATTGTTAATTAATGTGCGGGTAGAAGACCGAGAAAAACGTCTCAAATGGCATGAGAATGAAAAATTACAAAACGCGATCGCCCATGCCACAAATAATATGGGAACAGAGGGACGAGTATTAGTTCGTGCTTCGGGAACGGAGCCTTTAATTCGTGTTATGGTTGAAGCCTCTTGTGGAAATTTAGTTAAAGAATGGGCCGATCATTTAGTATTAGCTGTACAGCAACATTTAGGAGTTTGAGGGTAATGGGTAATAGGTAATAGGTGATGGATGAGGGGTGTTAGTTTTTCAGGGAGCATCCCATTTTGGTAAATTGGTAGTGCAGTGGAGCATCTTGCTCCCTGTTAGCTCCCTAGGGAGCAAGATACTCCCCGATCGCGTTTTTTTTGCGACATTGGGATGCTCCCGTTTTTCAGCTAATACCTATCACCTATAATACCTATTACCTATTACCTATTACCTATTATCAATGAAATCTAAACAAGCCGCGATCGGACTCGGTAGTAACTTAGGAGACTCTCTGACTATCCTCAAAACTGCCCTAGATATCTTAAATAATACCCCTGGAATTGTTATTAACTCGATATCAAGCTGGTATCAAACGGTTCCTATTGGGCCTCCCCAACCTAATTATATTAATGGGTGTGTATTGCTAGAAGTTCAACAAACTCCCCAAGAATTGTTAGAAATTCTCCTAGGAATTGAAACACAATTAGGTCGAGTACGACAGGAACGATGGGGGGCGAGAACTCTCGATTTGGATATCCTCTTAATTGATGATTTAATCTTAAATACTTCTAACTTAGTCATTCCCCATCCCGCGATGACGGAACGTTGTTTTGTCTTAGTTCCTTTGGCGGAAATTGCCCCTCATTGGATACATCCGGTGATGGGTAAATCTATTTCAAGTCTCATTAATACCATCAATATTTCTGGCGTAAGTCCTATTTAAGTTATCACAAGTGCTGAGGCCAGAAACCCTATTTCTAAGGACACCGATTGATCTATAATAGAAAAATATTAACCTTAATGTCTTTATCACCAATGGAACTAGGTCAAGAAAGCCCAGAAATTTTAAAGCAACGTCTGTTTTATGCGGGACGCAAATTTAATTATGAAGTCTCTCGCCTGCGTCTTCCTAATGGTGCAGAGGGAGAATGGGAATGTGTGCGTCATCCGGGGGGTGCGCTGGCGGTTCCTGTTACAAATGATGGTAAATTAGTGCTTTTAAGACAATATCGTTTTGCGGCACAAGGACGACTTTTAGAGTTTCCCGCGGGAACTGTAGAAGTCAATGAAGATCCGGCACAAACTATTACACGGGAAATCGAAGAAGAAACGGGTTATCGTGCTCAGAAATGGCAAAAGTTAGGGCAGTTTTTTCTCGCGCCTGGTTATTCGGATGAGATTATTTATGCGTTTTTAGCACAAGATTTGGAGAAGTTGGAAAAACCACCGCAACAGGATGAAGATGAGGATATGGAAACGGTTTTATTGACACCAGAAGAGTTAGAAAAGGCTATTTTGGCGGGTGAACCCGTGGATGCTAAATCGATCGCGAGTTTTTTCCTTGCCCGTCCTTTTTTGAAGTAATTTTCTTTGTTGGTTGGCTTGAGTCATTGAGTAGGGACACGGCACTGCCGTGTCCCTACTTTTGGGTGAGAAGGAAACAGCCCCCCCTAGCCCGCCCTGTAGGAGGGGTTGGGGGGATCTAATTTCCCGAAACCAGGTGAGAGAATCCATCCTAAATATCTCTAGGATTATTAGGATCTCCAAATACTCCCGATCGCGTTTCTTTGAGAAATCCACTATAAGCTTCCATACCATGTTCACCAATATCTAACCCGGCTAATTCTTCTTGTGGACTAACTCGAATGCCTAATGTAAATTTCAAGATACTCCAAAATAGACTTGTCAAAAATACCGTCATTCCGGCAACCGAAATAATACCGAGTAATTGTATTCCGAATTGACTGAAATTACCACCGACAAGGATGCCTTCCAAGGGGCCTATTTTATATAAACCAGTATTGTCCCCTTCGGCAAATAAACCTACCGCGAGAGTCCCCCAAATTCCACCCACTAAATGAACAGATATTGCTCCTACCGGATCATCAATTTTCAGGCGATCGAAGAAGGTAACGGCAAAGACGACTAAACATCCAGCAATACTACCAATAATCGCGGCATTGGGAAGATTAACCCAGGCACAACTGCCAGTGATTCCCACTAAGGAAGCTAAAATACCATTAATAATCACGGTTAAATCGGGTTTTCCTAAATACAACCAGGAGACGATTGTCGCGATTATTCCCCCAAAAGCCGCGGATATATTTGTGGTTAAGGCAATATGCGCGATCGCGTTAGGTTGTAAAGCCATTGTCGAACCCGGATTAAAACCAAACCATCCTAACCATAAAATCAAACATCCTAAAGTCGCGATACTCATATTATGACCTGGGAGAGCATAGGTTTCTCCCTCTTGATATTTCCCTAAACGAGGGCCGAGAAAAATTGCTCCCATTAATGCCGCCCATCCTCCCACAGAATGAACAACTGTAGCTCCGGCAAAATCGCGAAAACCAATTTTCGCTAACCATCCACCACCCCAAATCCAATGGCCTGTAATAGGGTAGGCTATTCCTATTAATAAAAGACTAAAAATGAGGAAGTTAATAAATTTAATTCTCTCCGCGACGGCCCCGGAAACAATAGTTGCCGCGGTTCCCGCAAATACTAACTGGAAAAAGAATTTAGCTTTTAAGGGTACTCCAGTCCAACTTAAGGCTTGAAAAATACCTTGATAAGCCTCTCCCGTCGCGGGACTATTATCAACTATATTTCGCAGAAAAAAACCGCCACTGGTTCCGATAAAGTCATTGCCATTACTAAACATTAAGGCAAAACCACAGGTAAAAAAGGCGACGGTGGAGAGGGCAAAAACTATGAGATTTTTGGCTAAGACATTAACCGCATTTTTCTGACGACAGAATCCCGTTTCTAACATACAAAAACCAGCATTCATAAAGAATACTAGCATCGCGGTGATTATTACCCAAAGGGTATCTAATCCTACTTTTAATTCTTCCAGGGTGAGGGGAGCGTTTTCTGGGAGGGGACTCTCCGACGCGATCGTGCTGACTCCCCATCCCAAGACGATAAAAACCGAGAATAAGATAGAGAATTTCCCCCTATAGCCTAGCCGACTCAGAGACTTTAGGAATTTCGGGAAAACAGGGGTAATCGTAGATAATAAACTGTTATGTTTGAGAGTTTTTTGTCTTTTTTTAAGACGGACTCTCTTCGAGGGAAATACAATTTTAGACATTTTAAGTGATTTATCACATATTGAGTCTCTTATTTCACAGAACTATGGTAACAGAGTTCTGTATTCATTAATACAAATTTCTCAAAACTGGGGTGTAAAGGTTCTCATACCACGTTTTAAAATTTATGCGACATGCGCGATCGTGTCTCTATCCTCTCATCGGACATTACCATTGTCGCAGTTTTTTTTATTGTATAACCACAAAGGCACAAAGGACACAGAGGAAAGAAAATAGAAAAAATGTCCACTATTCTTATCAACCTCAAAATGAGCGAAAATTCCCCCTTTGTGTCCTCTGTGCCTTTGTGGTTTGATCGGGAGCGGACTTTTTTCAAAGAATATAAATAAAGGGATATTGCGGAACAAAAATAATCACGATCTCTTAGAGATGCCAGGATAAATGTCAAGACTCAATCACCTTTAATTTACTGGTAAGATTGAGACTTTCTAACTCTTTTTTAATAATTTCTTTGTCATCACTATTACCCCTGAGATTAATTGTAATTTTACTTTCATTTGACGAAAGAGTTATGTAATCATTTTCATTAGGTAAGAAATAGTCGATATTAATTCCTATCCTATCATTAGGATGACACTCCCGTGAAGAAGAGTCATTCGTTATTCGTTTAGGGAGTGATCTTGTCGTTAAAATCTTTTCAACTAACAAAGATTCGGATTCACATATTTTTTGATGCTCATATTTTTCAGTGATCTTATTTTCTTTGGAAACATAAGGATACAATTCTGCTTTAGCACTATATTGAAGGGGTAAAATAATAAAGCCATTTTTCGCTTCTTTCGCGATTTTTAGCTGAGGAATACTGACATTGTAGGGAGTCAATAAAATTCCTTGAAACTTAACTTTAAATTTCTCTTGAAATTTTTTAGGTAAATGCTGAAATATTTCTTGTTTTAAACGATCTCTAAAGGATACAATTTGTTCAATTCCATGCTCTAAAGAGTTTTTATTTGTACCTTTCATCTCAATAATAGTAAAGATGCAAGAATTAGGATTAATATAAAGAGACATATAATCTGGTCGTTTTACCGTATTAGGTTTTATCAGAGGATCTTTTCTGCGGTCGATTTCAAATAAAATACATATAGAATCTTGACGGGAATCTAAACTTATACGAAAATGTACTCCACTTTCCTTGGGAGCCTCTCTTTTTTGTCGCGCACAAAACACTAAGAGGTTTTCTAGGAAATTAAAATTGTTCCAGTCTAGTTTATCTGGTTTTTTCTGTAAGATTTTTGAAAGATTATTCATCCGTTTCATCGTAATTTTTTTCTCCCGCTTCATAAATTTCAAAAAACTTTTGCTGAAGATCACGGGAAACATCACTTAAGGTGTCCCATCTGATCCCATAATCAGGATCTTTCAAGGAGAGTAGTTTATTTTTTTTCATTTCATAAGCACTTACCTGATCCATTGATAAAAAGGCTCTATCATCCTGTAAATAGAGAGATGAAGACTGACGTTTCAATATCTGAGAATTTTGATTATTACCATTAACTAAATTGTTGAGGTGAGCCATAATATATGGGCTATGTGTTGTGAGTAAAACTCTGACACCAAGATTAACAAGAATACATAAAGCTTCCAGAAGCTTTGCTTGGGATTCTGGGTGTAAGTTCATCTCTGGCTCATCTATCACTAGAAAGTCACCTTGACTCGCCCGAAACCTTAAATATAAAAGTAATGGGGCAAGTTGTTTGATAGAAGATGAAGCATTATATAGATCGATTTCCATACCTTTTTTTACGGCTACCTTAATCTCTTTTCCGCCGAATTTAGTAGGTTTTAAGTTAGTCTTGTTGTTGTTTTGTAATTCTTTTTCAATGAGAGCAGCTAAGGCATGAAATTCATTGTTGCTGTGGGAATTATTTACCGTTGTTTCTTGAAGTTCTATGTCAGTTAAAAAATCCAAAAAATCTTCTACTGGTTCTGGATAACGGATATCTCCTTGTTCCCTCAGTAAGTCAATTTGTCTTTGTGAGCTACTAAGAGTTAATAAGAGTCTTTGGTTTTCTTTCAGTAGTTTGTATCGCCTATTTGCCAGCATTTTATAGGTATTAATAAAGGCATTTCGTTCCGCAGGGAAAGAAAATGGCTTGGCAAAAATATTTATTTTTACAAGCTGTATAAAGGCTGCTGGACTAAAAAAGATGCGCTTGGAATTTACTAAATTTTCTTCATTTGTGTTTATACTGATTTCTTCATCTCTCGGTTGAATTGGCAAAAGGAAATCATTTTTTTCTCGACTAATGTTAAGCAGAGTTTGAGCCGTCACACAACAAGAATCTTCCCCAATTATTTTATGGATGGCATCTTCTACTTCGCTCCGAGAAATTATCAGTTCAAATGATGTTTTTGAGAAAATTTTACGGCGGGAATCTTGAAAAAATGATTCTAAACTATTTCCTTGAAAATTTTTGGCTGTCGCTTCAGCATCTCTCACAAAAAAATCAAGCAATTTATCATTTATTTTCAGTGAGCCGCTACCATCATCTTCCTCTTGAATTTCTGAGCTATCAAAAGTCTTAGATAGACTCCTGGCACGCTGCCACAAGCCATAGATGGAGTATGCGAGATAGGTTTTGCTTGAGTTATTCGGACCAATAATTACTGTCAGAGGACGCAATTCTAGCTCTGTTTCCTTAATACCGCCTAAGTTGTAAAACTTGATTTTCATTTTGCGAGTAAAATATGCCTAGTAAAAATATTATAAAGCCGTTTTGCTATATTATAACCCCAGTTGCGATTTATCAATGACCGATAAGAAACCGAGTTTCTCCCTTGATCGCGCTATTATGCGTATTACGATACCTCTTTCTGGGGTTAATAGGGGACTGATTAAAACCCGTACCAAAACAAAAGAATACCGAAAAATAGTTTATTAAAAATAATCCCTAGTCAAAGACTCATTAAGTCCTTTTTCACGAGTCACCATTAAGCGATTCATATATTGTAAAATAATGTCTCTTTGCTCCAAATTAAGATTATAATTTTCTTCAACATTTTTATCAAAAAGCGGACGCTTTCTGAGCAACTCATAATCCCTATTATTAACCGACTCTTGAGTTAATAAAATTGAGTCCTCTTCCGATGGTAACAAACCTAGGGGCAATTCTCCCTCTAATAACCTCAAAATCCTTTCAGAAGACGCGTTAGTATTAATTCCCCGTTTTTCTAAACGTTGATGAATCTCTCTCAAACTGAGACTTTTTTCGCCAAAAATCGTGAACAATTCTCCCAGGAAAAAATAATCATTATTGTATTGTTGATTGGCTAAACTCATAATTCTAGGATAAAGAGGCAAACTCGCCAACCCTAACGCGACTTGTGCCGGAGAATTTTGCATTAAAATTGCATTCGGTAATTTTTGACGTAACCAACGCCCGATCGCGCCTAAAGCAGAAGTCCCCCCAGTCAAAATCCCTTGATTAATCGCAACCGTCGATATTCCCACCTGACTTAATAAATCATTTAATTGTCGATTTAACTGTTGAATAAAAGGCACTAAAACCTTAATTTCAATATCCCGTCGTTTCACATCCCAACGATGTTTCCCAATTTTTAAAGTAAAAGTATCCTGTTGGGATAATCTCAATTTTAAATATTTAGCCGCCTCTACTAAAGCTAACCCAAAAGGAGAACTTTGTAACCATTTTTGCAATTGATAACGAGCCCCTAAATCAGGATAACCCGGACGGGGTATATTATCCCAATAACCAAATAATTCATCCTTCATTAACACTTGACAAATAATATCCTGTTCGATCGCGTTTCCCCCATAGGCAAAACTAGCACAATGAAAATGGGAATAGGATAAATTTTCCTGGGGATTTTCCGGTAAATCAACTAAAGCTAACTCGATCGTGGTTGCCCCCGCGTTTATTACCAGAGTTCCCCCTTTTAAAGGGTTTTTCGTATTTTTATTGTGACTAAGTTCCGAAAGTAAAGACGCGATCGCGTCTTCAATCAGAAAAATTTGTCCAACCTCTTTCACCAATCCCGTAGCTAAAACCGCTTCCTTCAAATTAACTTGATAAGCATGACTCCACCCCAGGGGAAATCCCATAATTACACCCTCCAAATTTTCGAGAGCATAAACAAGAGTTTCCCCATCTAACTGATCATCAATGGATAAGATAGAAAAACTAAAACTCCGAGGATTTAAAGTATTTAATAACACCTTAATAGCTTCCACAAAAGCAATTAAAGGTAAAGAATATCCCTGAGTCCATTGTAACAAAGGTTCATATTTTTCGGGAAGATCATCTAATCCATCTAAGTAGGAAGTAGCCGCGGTTGTATTATAAGGGATCGCAATTTTTAAAGGCTCTTTAAAATTTTGTAAACAAAAAGCTTTAATATCTCCCGTTTTGACAGGATAACCAACCCCTAAAACCGGAGGCAATTTATCAAACTTCTCCTCAATTTTTAACTGTAGTACCGAAGGTAAACGATCATTAATAAGGGGAGGAGAAACCGCAAAATTATCCCGATCTTTGGCCGAAACTTGCCACGCGAGGGGATAAACTTCCCCATTACTTGAATTTAACAGTGTCGCAGAAATTCCTGTAGCACCAAAATCAATCCCTAAATACCAATTTGCCAAGGAAGGCGCAGTGGTACTAGAGACAGAGAGGGTGTCAGGGCTAACTAGAGAATTATCCATAGATGTCTCCCATCTCATCAATTTATTTGAGAGTAATAGGTTTAGTTTCGGCTTCCGTTAAATTATCTAAAATGTCTTCCAGAGTCATACTATATTTATCAAAATCTAATTCGGAACTGTCTAAGTTAGAAATAACATTAGTAAAGTCAGAATTAACTTTTGTGGGAATTTCGATCTCCCCCGATTCCTCTAACGTGAATTGCAGGGCTACTCCCAAGGGAGGTGTATTGGAAATATCCGCAAATAAATCCTCTAAAGTAGTAACTTCGATTACACTGCTGCCCGTCGTGGTTTCTACTTCCTGGTTTGGGGTAAACTCTTCGTCAATTTCCGGCGTAAAACCTTCAAAGCTATCAATAATTCCCGTAGCCTCTAATCCCTCCAAACTATACAAATCGTCTTGTAATAATTGTAGGGTACTGGTATCTAAAAGCAGAGCTTGTTCGGCTTCCAAATCAGTAACTTCTATGGGTAATAAATTTTCGTCAGCCGAAGCAGGCTCAAAGAAGTCATCCGTCAGAGACTCTAAAGAACCAGAAATATCTGAGTCGGCATTCTCCTCATAAATTATTTCTTCTTTAATGCTATGGGTACGAATAGAAACCCCGACACTAGAGGTTTCTGGAGGTGTCGTCTCTCCAAAAAGATTATCTAAATCAACTTTTTTAGAGTCTTCGGAACTTGGGACTCGTGGTGAAGGTGCTTCCCAAGAAGCATTTTCTATAATATCGAAATCATTACCGGTTTTGGCAAAGAAATTCTCTGTGTCTAAAGAGATATCAGCCAACTCGTTATTGGTGAGAAATTCCGAATCTTGCGCGATCATAAAATCGTCCAAAGACTGAGAAGTTTTATCCCACCCAGAGGGAGACTGGAAACGGTGAGTCGATCGCGCCTCTAAGTCTTCGACGGAGGGAGTATATTCTTCTGGAGTCTGTGTCTGACTCGGACTAAAAAGACGTTGATAAAGATCATCCATCTCTTCTTGCTTCTCTTCGAGAGAGTCATATACCTCAACCGGAGTCGGGGGAGAGGGTAATGGGATCACAGCAGGGGCAGAAACGGAACGAGAAACAGGGGGATGCGCCGAGACTTCTGTTCCCGCGTAGGGTAATTTATCGGGCTCCGGAAGTGGAGTTTCTGTAACAGGAAAGGGAGAAGCTTTCTCTTTCTCTTTCTTTTTCTCTTTCTCTTTAACAAGAGGTGGGGGTAATTCCTGGGGGTGAGCCACTTCTTGGGGCAGAGATTGTTCCGTGGGATGAGTTTCGAGGGTTGCTTCTTGGGGGATCACCTGCACATAAGAAGAAGCCTCACGTCCCAATTCCGCGGCCAAATGATTAACCAACGCGGCAAACATCGCCTCACCCTGTTGTCCCAGGGTGTGCATTCGTTCTAAACCTTGAGATAAGGATTCTTGATAACTTTTAAGATTACGTTGCAGAGCTTCAAAAACAACCTCGAGATTAGAGTCGAGTGTCATTAAGAGGCGATCGCACTGAATTTGCAACAGCCGCATTTGTTCCAAACGCTGGGCGGGGGTAAGCAGAGGTAATTCTCCATGCCCAGTCGCCTGTTGTCCTTCACCCACGGTTAACTCACCAGAAGTTGACGTAACTTGCGTAGATAATTCCGAGCCACTGGTAGCCGCCAAGAGAACACTATTAAGGACACGAGTCTCTAAATTGGCGAAATTTTCCGTAACATTAGTGGTTAAATGACTTTCCAGACGATTCATCAAAGCCTGTAAAAATTCCCCAATCACCTTTTGCTGATGGGACTGCTGTTGAGCCAAAGACTGATGATACTGCCGTCGAGCCTCAAGTTGCTTAATTTCTGTTAATAACGCCTGCTGCTCCTGTCGGAGAGCCTGTATATCCGAGTGAAACGCGCCCGTCAGACTAGCCCGCAGTTCTTTCATCTCCGTCGCGACCGTTTGTACAATTTGTTGAGAGACAAACTGTTGATTAAAATCTGCGCTATTACCCGCGATCATCGGGATCGAGAGAGGGGCTGGAGTGGCAAGTTCTTGTTCCAGAGATGCCAAAAAATCACGAACACGCGCTAGAACTTGACGTTGCTGAGTTGTTGCCACAGAAGCCACCCAAGGCAAACGGGGACTGGGTTTACTCAGAACCTCGTCAATTTCACTAATGATTGCTTGAATTTGAGCCGTTTGAGAATTCAAGGGAGGAACCTCTGGGAATGCCGTTCACGAAGACAGAATCTTGAGTCGTGGGGACACGATTCCATCAAAAATAGGGGACTTTCCTAAATAGGGGACTTTCCGATGCTGTTAGCACCCGGAAAAAAGCCTTTATTTGACATTTTATCATAAGACCTTACCGCAACTGTGGAACGGCGCACCTAAATGTGCGGTATAGTCGTCAGAAGGTCAACGATCAAGATTTTACCTATAATAACGGTTTATCGTCCATTTTAGGGGATATCCTAAACATAACCCAACAGGTGGTTATTTTTTGTCCCTCTATTGGCCTATCAGGTCTATTTCCCTGTGTCATGGTGAATGTCCCAGAAATTTGGTGGCTCAATATTTTTGGCATGATTAGACATGAGGGAGGGATAAAAATACCTTGAAACCATCAACTTTTCCCAACCCTGATGTGATAAGTTACCCTCTATGTCTGAGAGCTTTGGCACTCTATAACCTATTTATTAATACGATGATATCATTATGGATGACCGCTTCAGTTCCCGGGATTCTCAACCTAATATTACTCAATTAATCGCGGCCACGCCTTTTTTTGCCGGGTTGCCCGAAAGTGTGATTGAGAAGGCTACTGCCCATGTTGTGAGCCGTAGTCATCCCGCAAATCAGGTGATTTTGCTCGAAAATGACTGGGGAAGTTCTGTCTATTTTATTTTGGATGGTTGGGTGAAAATTCGCACCTATAACCTTGATGGAAAAGAAGTTACTCTCAATATTTTAGGCAAAGGTGAACTCTTTGGGGAAATGGCCGCGTTAGATGAGTCTCCTCGTTCTACTGATGTTATTACTTTGGCCCCCACTTTAATTGGTAATATGCCTGCCCAAGATTTTGTCCAGTTAATTCATACTGAACCTTTGGGGGGTATTCGTTTAGCTCAATTGATGGGGAGGCGTTTACGTCAAGTTAACCGTCGTCTGCGTTTACGCGAGTCCGATAGTACCTCTCGTGTCGCGGATATTCTTTTGTTTTTGGCCGAGGGCCAAGGTAAACAGTTAAAAGATGGTGTGATGGAAATTCCTAATTTACCTCATCGTGAATTAAGCAGTTTGAGTGGGCTGGCACGCGAAACGGTGACACGGGTTCTTAGTAAGTTGGAGAAAAAGAATGTGATTCACCGCGATCGCGATATTCTATCTATTCCTGATGTCCACGCGTTGGAGCGTCTCTTGGTTTGATCTTCTCCATTCACAAACCCCTGGGGGTAAACACTTAGTAAAATTACATGAGTTTTGAGATAAATTATGACTTTCCATAAAATTTTTGTCGCCCTCGATCGCTCCCAATTAACTGATCAAGTGTTTGAGGAAGCTTTAGAGTTAGCCCAAATGTTTCGGGCGCAATTGCGTCTATTTCACAGTCTATCAACTCCTAGCTTGACTGATATGGGTTTATCAATTCCTGTGGATTTAGGCATGAATGCTGAGTTATTGACTCAAGCTTATTTAGTTGAACAAGAGCGGATCGCGAAGGAACGCGAAGAGGGAGAAGCTTTGTTACAAAAATATTCGACTCAAGCAATTGGGCTAGGAATTTCTACTGAATTTGCACAAAAGGAGGGAGGGGAAACAGGTCCAACTATTTGTGAGGAGGCTCAACAATGGGGGGCTGATTTAATTATTGTGGGAAGGCGGGGACGCACGGGTTTAGCCGAGATTTTATTGGGTAGTATTAGTAATTATGTCTTACATCATGCTCATTGTTGTGTGTTAGTGGTACAAAATTTGCCTAACTAACTCTAAGAGTTCATTATCCCTAATTTTTTATTTTTAAGACGCGATGAGTGATTTGGAAAAGGCGAGTTTTGTTCCTAAGACTGATGCTTCTGATGATCAGCAAGAGTCTTCTCAAGTTGATTCAGGGCAAGAGCCACCTTCCCGAAAAAATAATGTGGAGAAAAAAACTCCTTTAGGTGGGGAAAATGCCGCGGCTTTGCGAATGGTGGAAACTGCTTTTTTTGCCAGTACCGCGAGTTTAATTTGGCTGGTTAATTATTATTTCCCTCTTGGGCCCTTACTCCGCATCTTTTTCCCGATTCCTATGGCTCTTATTTATCTACGCTGGGGACATCGTGCCGCGTGGATGTCCGCGTTAGTTTCGGGATTATTATTATCTGTTCTCATGGGACCGACTCGCAGTATTTTATTTGTGATTCCCTTTGCTGTATTAGGGGTTTTACTTGGGGGACTGTGGCGGCGTAAAGTTAAATGGTCGATCTCGATTTTTTTAGGCTCTTTTGTCGGCGTGTTTGGTTTCTTTTTTCGCTTTTGGTTACTTTCTATTTTATTAGGAGAAAATCTTTGGGTTTATGTCACCAGTCAAGTGACGGATTTATTAGAATGGTTTTTTGTGAAAATGGGATTGTTAATGGTTCCTAGTTTGTTTTGGGTTCAGTTTTCGGCAATTCTCCTGCTCTGGGTTAATAGTGTTATGTATTTATTTGTAGTTCATCTCGTGGCTTTATTATTATTAGATCGTTTAGGTAATCCTATTCCCCGTCCCCCCAATTGGATCAAAATTTTAATTGATTATGAGGAGTAGGTAATGGGTAATTGGTAATGGGTAATTGGTAATGGGTAATTGGTAATGGGTAATTGGTAATGGGTAATTGGGATGGGTAAGAATTAAAGTCTGCTAATTTTGATGAAATAAAGCTGGGTTTGGTTTTTTTCGTTTTTCTGATTGATCTGAAAATCTTAAAGTTAAAATGGTTATGATTCGTGTTTATACGGAAATTGAACAGGGACAAAAATGGTTAGACTCTTATGGGGGTACTCGTCCTATTTTTGGTTGTATTTTGGGGTTTACTGATACGGGTTTAATTCCTGGGATTTCTGCCGCGGGAAAAACTCCTCACGATCGCGCATTGACTTGTCTGGCTGACGCGGAATTTTTATATAATGGTCCTCAAGTATCTCCGATATATCCATTACCTCCTCTGATCGCGGGGGCTTCTCCTGTGTTAATTACGCGGGCGGTACTCGAAGAATTAAACATCCCTCTTTATTTGTTTAACGCGGGTTTAAAAATCGCGCCTTCTGTACCTTCTATTGATTTAGGTGGAATCGCGGCAAAATGTTTAACAACGGGAAAGGCTTTACCCTTGGAAACTGTAAAACATTTATGGGAAGAGGGATTAAAGTGGGGAAAAAAATTAGGGGAAGAGGCGAAAGATAGTTATCTTATTTTAGGGGAATGTGTGGTTGGGGGAACGACTACCGCGTTAGCAGTTTTAATGGGGTTAGGTTATGCCGCGATGGATAAAGTTAATAGTAGTCATCCCCAATGTAATCATGGCCAAAAACTCGCGATCGTGCAAGAGGGATTATTACAAATACAACGCGATAAAGAATTAGAAAAAGAGGGAAAAATGACTCTTCCTCTATCTCCTAATTCCTTAATATCAAATCCGTTAGAATTAGTGGCCGGGGTAGGAGATCCGATGCAAATTGTAGTCAGCGCGATCGCGCTCGGTGCGAGTGATTTGTGTGGTGTGATGTTGGCGGGTGGTACACAAATGTTAGCCGTTTATGCTTTAATGAACGCGATCGCGCATTATTTAGACATCGCGTATGATAAGACAAAAATCGTCGTGGGAACTACCCGTTGGGTAGCAGAAGATCCCACTGGTGATACTATCGGACTCGCGAGAGAAATTGGCACAGTTCCCCTCATCGGGACTCAGTTAAATTTTTCCGAGTCTCGTTATCCTCAATTACAAGCCTATGAAAAGGGATTTGTCAAAGAAGGGGTGGGGGCCGGCGGTTGCGCGATCGCGGCATCTCTGATGGAAAATTGGCATCAAACTCAACTACTTCACGCGATCGAAAAATTAGCCCAACGTCTTGGGGAAAACCAAGGGGAGAAAAGATAACTGAAAATCACTTAAGAGAAGAGTTTGCGACAATTTTATGATATAATTAACTATGGATTCTTCGAGAAAGTAACTGCTCTTCTAAAGCGGCAATACGATTATAAGCCGCGGTTAATTGTGCGGTAAGTCGTTGAATTTGGAGTTCGGAGGTAAACTCTTTTTCATGATTTTGATGAGGTTTATCCCATGTCATATCATCTAAGAGAATATCTTTATGTTCAAGGGTGGGATCAATATTACTGTAACTGAGAATAGCGGAAATTTTCTCAGGTAACAGGAAGTGACACTCCTCCTTTGATAACTCATCCTTTGGCGTTGTCTGATTCCCTAAAGTAGATAATTTATCATTAAGTTTAACTATCATTTCAGAAATGCTCTCAACTTTCTGAGTTAATGTGATAATCTGTTCTCTGATTTCTGCTATCATGGCGATCTCCCTTAATCCTATGGCTTGGTTTCTTTCATCTTAAACAAGGGTTGAGAAAAGTCCTGATTTTTACTAAATTATTTAACCTTTGGGGTATCTTATGTAACAAAGCCTGGGTAAAATGAGTTTGTTTGGAATCTCTCATGGGGGAAAAAGAGCAAAGTGAAACGAAGGTATGTCCTTATAGGGGGTATCGCCCTCAGTATTAGTCAATTGGGGGTTGGATGTAATGCCAAACAAACCCTGAAAGTACAAACGTTGAAACAGTCTGTGCCTCCTCAACTGGTTTCTAACTTTCGTGAGGAATGGACATCATCTGTGTCCCTTCAGGTAACTCCCCAAACTCAATTAAGCGATTTATTTGCGCTTCTGCAAAGGTGGAAACAGTTATCTCTTGCCAAGATTACCGTGTCCGATCGCGCTTCTTTGGTGATGATCGGCAATTCTTGGTTAAGAAACGCGATCACCCAAGAATTAATCCAACCTCTCGATCCTGGTAAACTGTCTTTATGGTCAAAACTGCCTCCACGATGTCAAGATTTAGTCACTTATCAAGATAAAGTCTGGGGTGCTCCCTATCGTTGGGGGACTACCGCGATCGCGTATCGTGTGGATAAATTTAAGAAATTAGGGTGGACTCCCACAGACTGGAAAGACTTATGGCGGCCGGAATTACGCGATCGAATTTCTTTATTAGATAATGCTAGAGAAGTGATTGGTTTAACCCTAAAAAAACTGGGTTATTCTTACAATACGCCAAATTTAGATAAAATTCCGCAACTGAAAGAAGAATTGCGTAATCTTAATAAACAAGTGAAATTTTATAGTTCTGATCGTTACTTACAACCTCTGATTTTAGGAGATACTTGGTTAGCGGTAGGAGCGTCAACGGATTTACTTTCTCTTTTTCCTGATCGAGATGATATTGCGGTGATGATTCCAGAGTCGGGAACATCGTTATGGGCAGAATTATGGGTAATTCCTGCGGAAATAGAACCGATGGATTTAACTTATCAATGGATTGATTTTTGTTGGCAACCGAAAACCGCGATGCAATTATCTTTATTTACTAAAGCCGCGTCGCCGATTATTTCTACTTATTCTGTCAATGAATTACCAAAGTCTTTAGTCAATAATCCTCTGCGTTTTCCTGATTCTGCTCTTATTGATAAAAGTGAGTTTATTTTGCCTCTTTCTCAAGACGCGATCGGGCAATATCGGAGTTATTGGCAAGAAATGAGGGTGAGGTAAGAAACCGGGTTTCTTTTGGGGTTTTTGCACCTCGAAAGGGTTGAGGTAAGAAACCCGGTTTCTGTAGGGGCTGTGCCCCAGTGCCCGCCCTTGAGGAGAGAAACCGGGTTTCTTTTGGGGTTTTTGTACCTCGAAAGGGTTGAGGTAAGAAACCCGGTTTCTGTAGGGGCGGTGCCTCCGTGCCCGCCCTTGAGGAGAGAAACCGGGTTTCTTTTGGGGTTTTTGCACCTCGAAAGGGTTGAGGTAAGA
>Ga0209812_10000169_pt1 | contig 60163 bp, 42 predicted proteins | sample JI71714BDNA_FD_187502 | JGI IMG/M metagenome (GOLD analysis project Ga0209812, IMG submission 187502) | Wastewater effluent complex algal communities from Wisconsin, to seasonally profile nutrient transformation and Carbon sequestration -... | ecosystem: Engineered > WWTP > Effluent > Algae...
CAACGGGAAGACGGGAGGTACGAATGTGGTGAATGTATTGACCAACGATACGTTGAACGGTGCACCAATAGATCCAACGAAGGTGACTTTGACGCGGGTGGATAGCCCAGTAGGCTCACCCTTGACATTGAATCCAAACGGAACTGTCAATGTTGCACCGAATACCCCAGTGGGAACTTATACGTTGACATACCGGATCTGTGAGATCTTGAACCCAACGAACTGCGATCAAGCGGTTGTGACGGTGACGGTCGTAGCGGCTGATATTGTTGCGACGGATGATACGAACCCCACGCCTGTGAATGGTTTGGTCGGTGGCTTAGCGATTCCGAATGTGTATGTAAATGATAGTTTGAATAATGTGCCGGTTGTGTTGGCTGATATCACGGGTTCTTTGGTGGGTACCTTGCCCGCGGGAATCACGTTCAACCCAGCCACTGGAGCTGTCGGTGTGAATGCGGCAACGCCAGCGGGGACGTATACATTCGACTACCGGATTTGTGAGAACTTGAACCCGACGAACTGCGATACAGCGAAAGTTACGGTGAACGTAGCGCTCGCGCCAATCGACGCGGTAGCTGATCCAGTTGGACCGATCAACGGGAAGACGGGAGGTACGAATGTGGTGAATGTATTGACCAACGATACGTTGAACGGCGCGCCAGTAGATCCAACGAAGGTGACTTTGACGCGGGTGGATAGCCCAGTAGGCTCACCCTTGACATTGAATCCGAACGGAACTGTCAATGTTGCACCGAATACCCCAGTGGGAACTTATACATTGACATACCAGATCTGTGAGATCTTGAACCCAACGAACTGCGATCAAGCGGTGGTGACGGTGACGGTGGCTGCGGCTGATATTGTTGCGACGGATGACACGAACCCAACGGCAATCGATGGATCCATTGGAGGCTTGGCTATCGTGAATATCTTGGCAAATGACAGCTTAAATAATGCGCTAGTAATTCCTTCTGAGGTTACCACCTCTTTGATTACTACAGTACCAGCAGGCTTGACATACAATGCCACGACGCGCTCAGTAACTGTTCAGCCGGGCACGCCAGCGGGAACATATACATTTGACTATCGGATTTGTGAGAACTTGAACCCGACGAATTGCGATACAGCGAAAGTTACGGTTACAGTAGGTGCAGGATCAATTCTAGCTGTTGACGATATAAGTGCGGCGGTTTTGTATCACCGAATTGGTGGACAAGCCATAACCGATGTGAAAGTAAATGACCGTTTGTATGGTGCGCCAATTGCGCCAGGAACAGTAATCACCTCAACCGTAGGTACATTACCAGCCGGCATTACCTTGAATACAACTACAGGTCAAGTGAACGTAGCCGCAAGTGTTGTAGCAGGCAGTTATTCAATTGATTACCGGATTTGTGAGGTGTTGAATCCAACGAACTGTGATACGGCTCGAGTATCCTTGACTGTGCTTCCAACGCCAAAAGTTCAGTTACTACCTAAGGTTTACTTACAAGGTGCTTTATTTGGTGTGAATTTGCCAGATTCGTTAATGCGAGATGATTTGCGAGTGAAGAACTTGATCCCAAGTTCAAGCCCATACGCGTATCTTTCTCCGTTCACTGCGACGGGTAGTATTAATCCAAGTGTACTCGCTGTGTCGGGTCGAAATGCAATTGTGGACTGGGTATTCGTTGAATTGCGGAGTAATCAAAATCCAAGTGTGATTGTAGATAGCCGTGCCGCTTTATTGCAGCGGGATGGGGATATTGTAGAACTTGATGGAGTAACGCCAGTGGTATTTGGTAGTGCGATCATTACAGAAAGCTATTTTGTTGCCGTTCGTCATCGGAATCACCTTGGGGTAATGACAGAATCACCAATCTTGATGGGTCTAAATCCAGCTTTGATTGATTTCCGGAAAACCACCACGCCAAACTTCCGTTTGACAACGAATATCGTGAGTGTGCCTCAAGTCGATGTCGAGCAAGGAAAAGCCATGTGGGCCGGTAATTCATTGGTAGATGGGGAAATTATTTACCAAGGAACGGCAAATGATGTGAATAGTATTTTCCAAATCGTTCTAGGAGATGCTGGCAATATTTTCTCGACACCTTTCTTTAAAACAAAAGAATATTCGAGAGGAGATATCAATATGAATGGTGAAGCGGTTTCGCAAGGAACAGGGAATGATGTAGAGTTTATTTACCTCAATGTGATTAAAAATCACCCTGGGAATATCCTGAAGCAAAACTTCTTCATTATCCGAGAGCAACTTCCCTAAGTAAGGTAAAGCCCCAATCGAAAGGTTGGGGCTTTCTTTTTATGAAAAGTTTTCTTAAAAGTTTGACTACCACTTAGGCTAAAGCTATCTTTGTCGATACACCTGCCCACTTAGCACGAGAATGAAAAAACTTTTACAAATCGGATTGATTACATTATTTGGAATCCAATTCTTTCAACCCGATCGAAATGAAACCCTAGAGTCCCTTCCCACAGATTTGATGAACTATGCTCAGCCGTCTGAGGAAGTACAGCTTATTTTGAAGAAAGCGTGTTACGATTGCCATTCAAACAACACCACCTATCCTTTGTACAGTTATATACAGCCCGTGGGCTGGTGGATTAATCATCACATACAAGAGGGAAAGGAACATTTAAATTTCTCAGAATTTGGTTCATATCCTCCCAAAAAGGTAGTGCATAAGTTGGAGGAAATTGTGGAATCACAAGAAACACACTGGATGCCGATGGATTCCTACACTTGGATTCATGCCGAGGCTCGATTAACTGAAAAAGAGAGGACTGCACTCGTAGCTTGGGCTCAATCCTCTATCGATTCATTGAAATCAGTACATTAACTTACACGAAAAAACCCCCGAATAACAGAGTCATTCGGGGGTTTTTTGCGGTTGATCGGGAATTATCAAAATGGATTTTTATAATTCGCCTTTTTTCGCGCAATATGAGGAGGCTGAACAGCATCCGTGGTAAGGGCTACGCTGGCCTGACTAACTTGTTTGTAATGACGTTGTTGACTTCTCATCTCACGTTTACTTGCAAAATATCCCGATGTCGCTTTTTGCGCTTTTTGCGGGTGTTTATAATTACCCGCATGAATACCGGGATCTGTTTGATTCGATGAAGATAACAAAAGTGTTGTTAGGAGGATCAGTATCATACGATTGAATGTTCAATTTGGTGATTAAATCGCTACCTCATGGGCATCGGTATCAAACAATAAATTTTCGTCCACGTGATATCCATACATTGCGCGATACGTAGGTAGCATGTAAATCGTTTCATCCAATATTCTTTTCGCTTTTTTATAGGAATGGGTATCTTCCTCAGAAGCAATTAAACCATTAAGAATATTCGACATTTTCATCATTTCAGCCTTGCATACAGCAAAGTTTTCAAAACGGAAAAGCATGAATTTCTCCTGTTTTTCCGATTGGATGAACAGAACCAAAACAAAATCATTGCCGTCAAATAGCGATACCACATGGTTCTGATTTAATGTTGCTGGCATCGCTTGATGATCTACCAAAAAATCAATAATCTCAGATGGATTGGCTGTAGTATATAGGTTCTTGGTAAGATATTGTGCGTTTTTCATTGTGTTATTATTTATGTATTTAGTACTGCTTTGTTTCTATGACAACAAAATTAGGAAATTGGTTTGGCACAATGAAATATTAAAAATGTTCAATTTAGCTTGCCTGAATTACCGAATTTTCATTTTTTTTCATTTTTTGAGGATTTAGATTCATCTTTTTCATCGCGTAAGGCAGGTTCATTCAAAATTTTCAGATTATAAGGGGTTTTTTGATTCTAAGATTGGTTTTCTATCATTTTAAAGAGTAAGCCTTTCGTTTGTTGCCAAATAAAATAGGGTTAAATTAGAAAAAAATAAAATATAATTTTGTTGCACCTGAAAATTATCAGCTAAATTGGTAATTATGCCTATATACTTCGAAAATTGATTGTTTTTTGATGGTATTTAGGAATCCTGATCCATTCGAAAATCAATTTTGAGGCAAAATTCAATAGATATAATCAATAATGTTTCGTCAATACCAGTGGATTTATGAAATACTTCAGAGGTTGATTTTTCATAAATAATTGATTGTTAGGTACTTATGTCTAATTCGCGTACTGGATTTCTCTTATGTGCCTAAATTATACAACAAAAAGCACCAAATAAATAACGGTTGGGCCTTATTTTGGGTATACCTTTGATGAGTTCGAGTGAAATTACCTAATTTGGAATGGAAAAAGTTAGATTATCGGTTTCGGGTATGAGTTGCGCCGCATGTGCCCAGGTGTTGGAAAAGACCTTATTGAAGCAATCCGGTATTCAAGACGTACAGGTTAATTTTGCATCAGAGCAGGTTCAATTTACGTTTGTTGATCCCACACTCACTCTTGACGCCATACAGACGGTCGTTAAAAAAGCGGGATATAGCCTAGAAGCGAATGATGTGCCAGCACAAGAAAGATGGGAACTCAAAGCGCAAAAACAGTCATTTCAGTTATACTGGGCGCTTTTTTGGAGTTTTCCTTTGGTCATGATGGGTATGATCTGGATGCACCACCCTTGGTCTCCGGCTATTTCAGCTCTTAGTTCAGCTTTAATTTTAGTTGTTTCCGGTCGATCATTCTTTTGGAATGCTTGGTCAAATGCGCGCATGGGTCGTACCAATATGGATACCCTTGTGGCCATAAGTACCGGAATTGCGTTTGCCTACAGCTTATTTCAATGGGGAAGAGGTAATGACCACGCCTTGTATTTTGAGTCTGCTGGCATGATAGTCACCTTCTTAACCTTAGGTAAATTTTGGGAAAATAGAGCCAAAAATGCGACGTCTAAAGCTGTCGTGGGTTTAATGGAATTAATCTCCAACGAGGCCAGGGTGATTCGAAATGGTGAAAGCGTGTTGGTCCCAATTCAACAAGTTCAACTTGGTGATTGGGTTGAAGTTTGGGCAGGAGAACGAATTCCCGTTGATGGCTGGGTAAAAAAAGGGCACGGATGGGTAGATGAATCGTGGTTAACTGGGGAACCGCTGCCGGTCGAAAAATCAAAAAAAGATACTGTATTAACAGGTGCCCATTTGCAATCTGGCTCTCTTCGAATTCAAGTGACGGCAAGTAAAGAAGATTCCGTGCTTGCACGACTAATCGATCGTGTCCGAGATGCCCAAGGAAGCAAGGCCCCAATTCAAGCTCTCGTAGACCGGGTTTCGGCTGTCTTTGTTCCAGCGGTTATGGGCATTGCCCTGGCTACTTTTTTGGGCTGGTGGGCCATCATGGGACAGCCTGACATGGGATTTGAACATGCCTTGGCCGTTCTTGTCATTGCCTGCCCTTGTGCTTTAGGTCTTGCTACCCCAACTGCCCTAATGGTTGGTATGGGTAAAGCAGCCCGAAACCATATTTTAATCAAGGATGCCTTAGCGCTCGAAGTATTGAGTGAAACGACGGATTTTATTTGGGATAAAACAGGTACACTGACTGAAGGGAAACCGACGCTACAAGAAATTCGTTGGTTTAATGACTCCCACCGCTGGATCCCATCCATAATAGGCATTCAAATGACTTCTTCACATCCGCTGGCTAAAGGAATTTTAAAAACTTTCCCAGACGTTGAACCTGTATCTCCCATAGAAATACAGCAAATTCCGGGCATGGGCATGATTGGGAAGTTTTCCGACGCTACTTTGCTCATCGGGAACTCGTCCTTGTTGTCTTCTTATTCAATTTCTACCGATCAACATTCCTCAGAAGTAAAACCTATCGGTACGGAAGTTTGGGTAGCCTCCCTTGAGTTTGGCGTAATAGCCTTGTTTGTTTTTCAGGATAATCTAGTTCCCACAGCAACCGAAGCGCTGGATACCTTACGGCAACAAGGCCATACCCATCACTTGCTTACAGGCGATACGCCGGAAGGATCCGCCCGTGTCCGATCGGCTTTAGCCTTGATTTTGGGCCGCGATAAATGCTTACCTGAGGATAAGAAAGCCTATGTTTTGGATTTAAAAAAAGATCCAAAACGTATTGTGGCTATGGTAGGGGATGGGATCAATGATTCAGAAGCTATGGCAGCTGCTGATATTAGCATTGCCATAGGTACTGGCGCTGATATTGCCAAGGAAGTTGCTTCCGTTACCCTAATTCGCCACAACTTGCTTGATTTAATTTTAGCCGGTAAAATTGCAAAACAAACCCGTGGTACAATTCGCGAGAACTTATTTTGGGCATTTTTGTATAATATCATCAGTATTCCCTTAGCGGTCGGGCTGATACCTGGTTGGTCTCTCACCCCAATGGTCGCTGGAGCTGCCATGGCCATGAGTTCGGTATCTGTAGTCCTCAATAGTTTACGTTTAAATTTTAAATCTTAACATGGCACAAGTAATCTTTAAATCAAACATCAACTGCGGAAGTTGTATTCAAAAAGTAACGCCCATCCTTAATGCATTGGAAGGGATAGACGAATGGCGTGTAGATACCACGCACCCGGAAAAACTTTTAACAGTTGAGTTCGAGGATATTCAACCCGAGGAAATTGTTAAAGCGCTCGATACCATCGGATTTCAAGCGGAGCTTTATTCCCAAGATTGATAAGGATGTTGTGCGAGTTGACTGTTGTAATACTGCGGGTCATCTGTTACTTCCTCGCCTAGCCACTCCGGATGCTCAAATGGACTATCCGGCAGCGGAAGTTCGATTTCAGCTACAATTAATGGTGCATTAGGACCGTGGAAAACGTCAATCTCCCAGGTAAGGTCGTTTCCAGCCGGCAAAATATACCGCGTTTTCTCAATGACTTGATGACACAAGTCCTCCAACATCGTGTAGGCATCTGAAAGCGGTAATGGATACTCAAATTCCAGCCGTGTGGCGTTTTCGGTTTTCCCTTTGATGGTTATCCACGCTTCTTGTCCCGCAACTCGGACCCGGACAGTTCGTTCCGGATCCAAGTTGAGGTACCCCTGTTTTAAGAAAGTCCCCGTCGCAGGTAAGGGGATTTTCGCTGGGTAAACTAAATATTTTCGTTCGATTTCTAGTGACATATTTAGGGATTAATGCATGTGTCAGATAACCAGTCATACCCCGGGTCAATGGGAGCACCCTCTGGAATTCCGCCTGCTGTCTCGGCAATGGCCACACTGGGGTTTTCTTCGAATTGTCGAATCTTCAATAAAACGTAGGAAGCGAAAGGGTTGGCCTGGGTTTGGTATCCCGCACATAAGGCATCGATCTCCAAAAGTTGCTTATAGGCTGTCGCCCGAACTTCTGAATGTACGTCTTTGCGGTTGATGAGTGTCATCAATTGGTTCAAATGCAACATCGCAGTTTGCCGTTGTATTTGCAACGCATAACTATCCGCAGAAAATAATTTGGGCATTTTCCAAATTTGATCCAAGATTTTGGACCAAAGTTCAACCAACGAAGGGAGAGATGGGTCGTAGACTTTCTGAGAGACCAACCTTGAGGCTCTTTCCGAATTGAATAAAAAACGAAGCGTCAGCTGAGCCGATGCAGCTGCCGGGCCTAATGGATCAAAACTCATCCCTGTGGTTCGTTTGAATACCTCACGTGGATTAGGTGAAAACCGATAGGGCCGCGGGGGAATCATCTGCAATACCGCAAGAGGAACTTGTAAAAATTCAGGTTCTAGGGTTTTTAGAACGACCTGAAGTGCTTTGCGCTGCACATCCCCTTTTACCGGTACATACGGTTTTTCACCCTCTCCTCGAATTGAAAAATCATACGTTGCTCCACCAATAACCTTTGATGCCGACTCTACTTGGTACCGATGAAACATATACATAGGAACGAATACCTCCTCTAGTAAAGCCATGGGTGTTCCCACTGGGATTTTATCCGCCTGAAATTGATTTAAAACCTGTTTCCGAATTTGAATAAGTCGGGCTAATTCCTCCACGGCATCAGCGCCATTGTCCCACAAATGAGTTTGCGGATGAACCGAACCTTCCGGCCGACCATCTTGATCTGTGAGAAACCCAAGTCCTCTGGCCTGCGAGCGACGTATGATTTGGTTTAATTCCTTTTTCTCATCAACTCCCGCAGGAAAGTCTTGATATCCCCACAAAATCGAAACTTTATCGTATTCTCCAATTTCAAGGGTGTAGGCGGGTCGCACGCTAATTTTCCCATTGACTTGGTCTACCAAAGGATGTGGATAGTCCATTACTGAAGCCCTACCCTGCGCACTGGCGAGATAATTATGAGGTAAACCAAGCGTGTGCCCAATTTCGTGCGCTGCCAATTGTTTTAGGCGATCCAAGGCCATGGAGTATAATTCAGTACTATCCTGTAATGGGAATTTACCCGTCAAACCTTGCGCAATCAAATAATCTTGCCGAACGCGCAACGAGCCTAAGGTAACCTTGCCTTTAATGATCTCTCCTGTTCTAGGATCCACTATACTAGCTCCATAGGACCAGCCACGGGTACTGCGGTGAACCCATTGAATCACATGGTACCGGACATCCATAGGATCGGCATCTTGGGGTAATAATTTGACCTGAAACGCATCTTTGTAGCCGGCATGGGTGAACGCTTGATTCCACCACGAGGCACCTTCCAGTAAGGCCGAACGAATAGGCTCTGGCGTACCCGGATCCAAATAATATACAATGGGCTCGACGGGTTCACTAAGAATCGCCGTGGGATCTTTTTTCTTTAATCGGTGGCGGGCAATGTATCGCTTGGTCAATGGTTCATGAATGGGACTAGCATAATCATAAAATTCAATACCAAAATACCCCATTCGTGGATCAAACTCCCTAGGCACATAACCCGCATCTGGTAATGCCACGAAGGAATGGTGTTGATTCATGGTTATGATTTCGGGAGTTGGCACCACGTCTTGAACCCACCGTCCTGGTTTACTTCCCACCAAGGTGATGGTAACTTCCATTTCGGTATTTTTGGGAAAGCTTTTGGTCATGCTGGGAAATAACGCGCATCGCGAGGGTTCTACACGATACGTCCCTTGCCCCGCATTGGCTATGTCCTCTATGGCCCCAACAGCATCCCGTAGAATAAAAGGAGTAAAATCAATTAAATAACGACCTCCTGAGGTAGCCAATATGTCAAATCCAAAGTGAATGGAGGTAGCAAAAGACTCCGCGACTGCTTTTTGTTCTTGTGGATCTTGAGATATGGCCCGAAAACGGTAGTTAGGTTCGACCATAAAGAGCTTGGGACCTTGTTTTTGAAATGAAATAACATGTTCATTGCCCAATTTTCCTCGGTCAAGGCCCAAGTCATTCGAACCAATACCCCGGGATAAACTAGGGTAATAAAGTAGTTCTTCGTCAAGTTTGTCAATTTCGACGTATAGTTTGCCCGTGCTTTCATCCCAATACATAGGTAAAAAGCCATTCCATTTTTTCATGGATTGGGTAAAGGATTCGATGGTCTTTTGTTGGGAATTGGCCACGAGACTATGCCCAAACAACACAAATAAAATAAGGAGGAGACGGCGCATTTGACTTGGATTTAAGGCTGACTAAATTTTTTTTCTCCTACAGGAACCGCAATGGGCAAGGTATTTTCGGCTGGAGGAACCGGACAAATGTATTTTTCATTGTAGGCACAGTAAAAATTATGGGCCGTGTTAAAGTCGATCACCAAAGTATTTCCTTTTAAATTTTCTTTGGGAATATTGATGTAACGTCCACCACCGTAAGTAGAACGATCATTGGTTAAATCCCGAAAGGGCAGTAAATAATGGGTTTTTTCATCAAAAATATGCACCTTAATGACTTGACCCTCCCGACGAAACGTGGCTTCCCCCAGTTTTGGTAGGGTCGAGGAGGTACTGTCCGTCATAATGATTTGAAATGTTTTATCCGAGGTGGTGGCCTTAAATTCGGCGGAAATAACCCACGTCTCATCTGGATCATAATAGGAGAAACCCTGAAAATCAACTAAGTTGGCAATGGGGGAGTCCTTTTCTTTCAAAAGGTTTTCAAGGTATTCCTCCCGATTGGCTTTCGCTTTACTTGAATAATCCTGGGAGGGAAGAAGCGAATAGATAAGGATGCCTAAAATACTCGCTGCTAAAATCCAGCGACTCCATTGATTTTTAAACATAGTGTCTTTGTTCCACGTTGATCTTGCGAATGTACTAAATTATTCATCACAATCGCTGTATCTTTACCGCGTTAATCAGCCAAGTCAATTATGTTTACTGGAATTATTGAACAAATGGGTCGTATTCAGGCGGTCACCAAAGAAGGATCTAACCGAACGTTTTGGATTGAGGCAGATTTAGGTCAAGAGGTGAAGATCGACCAAAGTGTAGCACACAATGGCGTGTGCCTAACGGTAGTCGCTGTGGAAAATGAAGGTCCTAGCACCCGGTATGCGGTTACGGCAATTGAAGAGACCTTGTTAAAAACCAATGTAGGCCAATGGGCATCAGGAAGTTTGGTGAATTTGGAACGCTGTATGCCCGCTCATGGTCGATTTGACGGGCATATCGTGCAAGGTCATGTAGATCAAATAGGCTCGCTTATTGCAGTCGAGGATAAACAAGGATCTTGGGTTTTAACCATTCAATATGACCCCTCGCTGGGGAACATTACCGTGGAAAAAGGATCTATATGCGTTAACGGAATCAGCTTGACAGTCGTCAATTCGCTGGATGATCGTTTTTCCGTCGCTATCATACCGTACACTTGGGAACATACGAATTTACATGCCCTTCAACTTGGGGATTACGTAAACCTTGAATTTGATATATTAGGGAAGTACATGCAGAAAATAATGCGTCAGACCCGCTAATTAGCTAAAGTTTTGTAGTTTTACTTGTTGAATAAAATTGTTTCATGAAGTTAAGTACCCATTCTACGTCGGATGTTATTCTCCATATCGGGATTTTATTATCGGCTGGTTTGATTTTGTTTTTCGGATTTTTCTTTTGGTATTTGCCTTGGTCCACCAATCACGGTGAAACCATTGCTGTGCCTAACCTAGCTGGAATGTCGTTGGATGAGGCAATAAACACGCTGGAATCCAAAAACTTGGATTACGAAGTGAGTGATTCTACTTTCATTTCGGGTAAAGCCCCTGGAACGGTATACTCGCATTACCCTAAACAACAGGCATTTGTTAAATCGGGTCGAAAGGTCTACCTCACGCTGATTTCCTACCAAGCCCCAGAGGTTTCTTTACCCAATGTGGAAGGCCGTTCAGTAGAAAGTGCGAAAAATTTGCTTTTATCGGTCGGGCTCCAATTGGGTTCCACCGAATATGTACCTGCCATCGAGGATAAGACGGTACTTCAAGTGAAATTGAATGGACAACCACTTCGGATTGGCGATCGAGTAAAAAAGGGCTCCATGATCGTTTTGGTCGTCGGGGATGGTCTGGGAAATCAACGTTTGGAGGTTCCATCCTTGATTGGAATGCCTTTGGATGAAGCAGAAATGTTACTTTCGGGTATGTCAGTGCCTATAAATATACAACCCAACGAGTCCGGCGAAATTCCCAATTTTGGCGTAATCGTACGGCAACGTCCCGAAGCTGGGGCAAAGATTCGGGTAGGCGATGTAGTGGATATTTGGGTAAACCCTAATTAAGTTGAATTGCCTTATGCGGAGATTGCTTCTTGTCTTGCTCATACTCGGAAACATTCCGCTACGTGGTCAGCAGCTCACGCTTCCCTTTTTTGATGATTTTTCCATCCCCCAAGTTAATCTGACCCATTGGATCGTTGGAGGTGTTGAGCAAACAAATGGAAAAGCAATTCTACCACCTAGTCTTGGCGTCGTGACCTTTGATGGACGCGATGCGCGAGGGGTACCTTACCGTCAAGATAGACCCGAAGCTGTCGGACCTACCGATACCCTAACGATTCGTGAAATGGCTTTGGAGACCTACTCGCCACGCGATTCAGTTTTTTTGCGTTTTTTTGTACAACCTAATGGGCGAGGAGAAGCTCCAGATCCTGAGGATAGCCTGTGGGTAGAAGCAAAAACAGAAACTGGGGATTGGATTAGGCTGTGGAGCATCCGGGGGGGATTGTCTACTTCTGATTTCATTTCAGTCGCCATTCCAATCCAACAGGATTTCTTCTTCTTCAATGGTTTCCAGTTTCGATTTCGGTCTTCCGGTCGGCAAAGTGGACCTTTTGATACTTGGCATGTTGATTATGTATATGTCGCTGCTCAAGGGACGAGTGCCCCCATATTTTATCCCGATGTAGCCCTTGTCGAGTCTCCCACATCCTTATTCAAACGATATCGTGGTGTGCCATTCCGGAGTTTTCGTCAAAATCCATTGCTTTACTTACAAGATTCCGTAGAGGTTCGGGTTCGAAACTTGAGAGAATTTACAAGTTTTTCCCAAGTGACGTTTTCTTTGAAGGGACCCGGACTAGACCAAACCTTTACACCGGTAGATTTTCAAACTATTCCAGGGAGTGGACTCGTGACGCTTCGGTACCCACGATCCTCTTCTTGGATTCCCAGATCTCCCGGCACGTATCACTATCGTGTTCGGTTAGAGACCCCAGAATCTGCGGTGCCTGCCGTACCTGACTTCACAGTAAATGACGCTTTTGACCAATCCATTACGATCGAAGATACTTGGCAATATGATGATGGATCTGCCGAAGGAGGTGCCGATATCGATCGGCGACTAGGACAAGTGGCTCTGCTTTTTTCTATGCCGGCCTCGGACACACTCGGTGGGGTTCAGATGACCTTTTCTCCTACCTTTTCATCGCTCCAAGGCCGATCGTTACTTGTGCGTGTTTGGGAGGCAACCCCTACAGGTCCTGGAAAATTACTCTACCAAGAACCGTTGCGTCTAACCTCCGATTCGGCTACAGTTAAATTTATTTTTCAACAAAGTACCGTAGTCCCGTCACAATTTTATGTAGGCTGGCAGCGAATTGCGGAGCAAGTTGTACCTGTTGGATTGGATAAAAATTCCATTTTGCCGGCGGGGTTTATTTGGTCGAATACGGGCCTAGCTTGGCAAACCACTCCTCTTGCGGGTGCACTGATGATTCGTGCCATCATGGGCCAACTGGGTGCTGCCCCGAGCCAAGTAGGACAGGTGACAGGTGTTTCTCCTGAGCATTTCCCCACGGTTTATCCGAATCCAACTGACAGTTGGTTGTATTGGACTCCTACAAAAGGCGAGTTTGTTATCCGGGATTTATCGGGAAGAATCCTACAAACTGGAGATGCTGAGCTAGGGGCTTGGTCAACTCAACATTGGTCGCCGGGTGTGTATTTCTTGACTATCGTAACTAAATCACATACTTTTACACAAAAATGGGTCATTGACCGTTAAATCTACCAAAATTATGGATGTAAATTTTGATATCACCGCAGCACAATTGAAAGAATTAATTGACAGTGGTCAACCTTTTCATTTCTTGGATGTACGAAATGAGGATGAATATGAAGAAGATAATTTAGGTGCTAAACTTATCCCATTAGGCGACTTGCCGGATAGTATAGAGGATCTAACGGCTTGGAAAGGAGAGGATATCTACATTCATTGCCGGAGTGGGGCACGCAGTGACCGGGCAAAACGGTATTTGATTTCGGAAGGATTTGATAAAGTTCATAATGTCTTGGGTGGAATTTTGGCCTACCGGGACTTACCCGAATAACACCATGGCATCACTTTTTTCCCGGATCGTAGCAGGTGAAATACCCTGCCATAAAATCGCTGAGACTGAGGCGTTTCTTGCTTTTCTAGACGTCTTTCCATGTGCGAAGGGCCATGTTTTGGTTATTCCCAAGCAAGAAGTAAACTACATATTTGATCTTCCGACTGATCTATACTTGGGTCTATTGGCCTTTGCAAAATCGCTCGTTCCGGCCATTGAGGCCGTTATACCGTGCCAACGCGTCGGCATGGCTGTGGTTGGACTTGAGGTGCCGCATACCCACGTACATTTGATACCATTGAATACCATTGCGGATATGGACTTTACGTCAAAAATTAAAATTTCTCCCGAGGAGTTGGCGGATATTGCCCGTGAAATTCGAAGTCATTTGCCGTGAGTCCGCGTTGGTTCGAAGAAATAAGGAAAATTTCCCTCGCCTTAATATAATCAAGGTAAACAAAAATGCCACTTCAGAAATGAAGTGGCATTTTTGTTTACCTTAAAATACTGAATTAATATCCAGGATTTTGTGCGATAGGAGAGGTATTGTTATTGATGATCTCTTCCAATGGAATCGGCCACAAGAACAAATGACTGCTATACGGAACGGCGTGATCGGTAGGAATGACGCGATCTGTGGTATAGAAGTTTACGTTGGTGATTGACCGCGTTGTTGCCTTGGCAGGAACACCCGTCATCAAACCTTCACCAGATAAACGGTGGATATCAAACCAGCGCTTTCCTTCGGCTAATAATTCAATCCGACGCTCTTGGAAAATCGCTGTTAAGAGCGCAGTATTTGATGCAAAGCTTGCTGCGGTGTAGGCTGGCACAGTTGCAGGTAAAGCGCGGCTACGGACCGAGTTCAACAAGGTAATCGCTTGATTCAAATCCTGCTGCGCGCCTGGGCGAGCATAGGCTTCTGCTGCATTTAAGACCACCTCTGCATAACGCAAGATCGGGTTAGGATCTGTGTACGTTACAGCATCGGTGTATTTATCCGTGTAGAATCCTGTGGCATTGGAGCTGGCCAACTCTCTTCGAGCATCTTGTGGATGCCAGAACGTTGCACGCCAGATGAGTGGACTGATTTTAACCAATCCACGGGCACCTCTAGCTGGGTTTCCGAACATAGAAGCTAACGCACCATTTACTGTTGGGTTAGATAAGGCGGTGTTAGCAAACGAGAAGATATTATCTGTACTGGTTCCTCCATTTCTGAAAGGTGCAGCAACACTCGAGGTAAGGCTGTAAGCGGTCCGTATTTTTTGGAATTCCGCTATCACACCTGCCCAATCTTGCATGTGTAATCTGACCCGAGATTTCAAAGCAATCACCGAACCTTTACGTGCTCTGAACGTGGTGTTCGCCGAAGTGAACAATGTTTCAGCTTCGTTTAAGTCCGCCATGATTTTTTGGTAATCTTCAGCAACTGTACCTCGTCCAACGGCTTCTCCAATCGGAACTTTAGGTACGTCATTGATGGCGACAGTACGGTAAGGAACACCCGGGGACGTGCGGCCATTGGGATCTGAGAATGGACGTGCATAATTAACCACTAATTCGTGATGGCTCAATGCCCGCATGAACAGCATTTCTGCCCGGTAGTTGTCGCGTTGTTCTTGCGTCAACACACCCGCTTGTTGAGCACCATCTAAGCTTTCCAACACGATATTGGTGCGGTTGATGGTCCGGTATAAGGAAATCCACTGGCCGTTGTTGTTGGCCGTTTGCGGGTTATATCCCGCTACGTAGGTGATTTCATAGAACAACTGATCGTTGAACATATCCTCACCCCGCATTTCGTTTTGTTGCACGTTAGCCGCGCCGAAAGGATACCCGCGGCCATTCACAGATGAACCGAGGTAGAATCCACGTTGAGCAGCTTCGTACACGCCGAGAACAGCTGATTCAATTCGAGGAGCTGTTCCAAAAGCTTCTTGATCTGGAATCAAATCGGCAGGTGAAAGGTTAGTCACATCGCAAGAGCTTACAAAACCTGTAAAGGTCAAGCTCAAGAGCAACATTTTTATGGTTTTTGCATATTTCTTCATAATACTTCTTCTTTTTGATGATTGACGATTAGAATCCAACATTCACACCTAACGAATAGGTACGGATGACAGGGGCTACGTTCCAATCTACACCAAAGTTCAACTGTCCGCCGAATTGGTTTGATTCGGGATCAAGTCCTGTATATTTGGTAAAGGTGAATGGATTTTGTACTTGAGCAAATGCCCGAACGTTTGAAATGGAAGAGCCAAAAGCTTTTTCCAAGAAGCTCCGAGGGACGGTATAACCCAACACAATGTTTTGGATCCGAACAAAATCACCTTTCTCGACAAAGCGAGAATTGGATGCTGCTGTTTGGAACATGTTGGCATCCTGGCCTGAATACAGCTTAGGAATATCAGTTACTTGTCCTGCGGTTGTCCAACGCTCTAAGATCCGGGCATCATTGTTTGAAAATCCTTGGCCTAACAAACCACGGAAGGTTTCATTCATGATGTAGTTTCCACCAGAATACCGAAGAAAGACTTCCGCGTCAAAATTGCCGTAGTTGAAGTTGTTGCTCCAACCACCTTGCCATCTTGGAAGGGTATTGCCTAAGAATTCTTGTGTAGGACCAGCCGCTGCAACGGATACATTTTCAGGGTTTGCCGGATCGTAGGTTCTGAAACCAATAGCGCCCGGGCGAAGGTTGTACTGAACGATTTGATCACCACGGAAATACATCGGGTTACCGTTTGCTGGGTTCACACCTGCCCACCGGAAACCGTAGAGCTGTGCGATAGGTCCGCCCTCTTCCGTCCGGTTGTAGGTAGATGTCAATGGAGCGACAAGGTTTGTAACTTCATTACGCAACCAAGTGAAGTTGAAGTCGGTATTCCAGCTGAATTTACCACGTTTCAATACTGTGGTAGCCAAACGGAATTCAATACCTGAGTTGATCATGGATCCCACGTTCTGGTTGATGCTATTGCCCGGTACACCCAACGAAGGGATGGTTGGAGCAGATAAGATCAAGCCATCGATGTTGTTGGTAAAGTAATCCGCTGAAATATTGATTTTCCCAACTGTCATATCAAACCCGAGGTTCAATTTTTTCGATGTTTCCCATTGCAAGCCCGCGTTTGCAACACGTGCATAGCCAATACCAGCTCCTATTCCACTGAGTACAGGGTTGAATCCACCGATAGCGGCGAAGGTACCAATTTCTGTATTACCAACTTCGGCATACGAAGCCCGTAGTTTCAAATCAGAGATCAACTCGGATTTAAAGAACGCCTCATCCGACACACGCCAGCCCACGGATCCTCCGAAGAAAGTACCGCGACGATTTTCAGGTGCAAGATCTGAAATACCATCATTCCGTAAGGTAGCCGACAATAAGTAGCGTCCCTTGTAGCTGTAGTTCAAACGTCCAAAATAAGAGTCAAACCCACGCTCTGAAAAACCACCACCTGAAAACTGATTACTGTATGAACCTGAAATCAAGTTGCGTTGACGGTAGAAGTTATCAGAAACCGCAGTTCCTGAACCCGAGAAGTTATAAAAGTTCGTGTACTGATACTCAGCACCCGCTGTTACGTTGACCGTATGGTCTTCACCAATGATAGTTTGGTAATTCAAGGTGTTTTGCCAGTTCCAACGCATTGCTGGGTTGTAGGCCATGAAAACGTTTCCGCTAGAGCTACGACCATCTCCGTGGCGAGGATCCAATGACTGGAAGTCATCTGCCAAAGTTAAGTCAACGCCGATTTGCGATCTAGCTGTTAAGCCTTGAAGCAAATCCACCTCAGCGTAAGCATTTCCGATGATCCGGTGTGCGCGGCTACGGTACAAGTTGTTTTGAATGACAAATCCGATATTTGGGATGTTGTTATCTGGACCGGCTAGGTTAGCGCCAAAGCCCGTGGTTGCACCATCAGCTGTCACATTGAAGCCATCAAAACGAGTATTGGCGGGATCAAACAAAGCCACGTTAGGCAGTGACCGAGTCGCATTGTAGATTGCCCCTGACAAGGAGTTTGCTCCATTGTTTAACCCTAAAATTTCAGTTAATGAGTACGACATGGAAGTTCCTAAACGTACTGATTTTGAAATTTTATGATCCAAGTTAGCCCGGAATGAATAGCGTGACAAATCATTTGGTTTGATTGCAGACTGTTGGTCTGTAAAGCCCAAAGAGAAGAAATATTTCGTCATGTCCGATCCACCTGCAATCGACAGGTTATGCTGCTGAGTAAATCCCTGACGGAAGATGAAATCTTGCCAATCGGTGTTTACCCCTGGGTTAGCTAATGGAGATTGGTTGGCATTCCGACGTTTCTCATTCGCAATTTCAACAAATTGATCGCCGTTTAGCAAGTTAAACCGCTCCACCGCTTCGTTCATCCCGATGCTGGTATTGTAGTTTACTTTGGCTTTTCCAGATGATCCACGTTTTGTAGTAATCAAAATAACACCGTTAGCGGCGCGTGAACCAAAGATCGCTGTGGCCGAACCGTCTTTCAATACCTCAAAAGATTCGATATCAGCTGGGTTAATGTTAGCCAATGGGTTCGATGAGTTTACAGATGACCGATCATCATCCACGACAGGAACACCATCAATAACGATCAAAGGGTTGGCACTGGATGAGATCGAGTTAACCCCTCGCACCCGAATGATGGGCCGTGCACCTAAAATACCGCTTGGCGTTGTGATTTGAACCCCAGGAGCCCGTCCGGCCAACTGCGATTCGAACGAAGGGGTTACCAAATTTTCAATGGCTTTCCCACTTACGGATACCACAGAACCCGTGATGTTCCGTCTTTCTTGTGTACCATACCCGACAACCACAACTTCGGATAGCGTTTTTTCATCTTCTCCCAAGGAAACGTTAACCACAGATTGATTTCCTACTGTGATTTCACGTGTCATCATACCTACAAAAGAGAAAACTAGAACTTGGCCTTTATTGGCCTCGATGGTGTAGTTCCCTTCCACATTGGTTTGGGTACCTTTCGAGGTGCCTTTTACTTGAACTGATACCCCCGGGATACCAGAACCATCCTCTGCTGAGGTCACCTTGCCACTGACTTTGGACTGTGCAAACGTTGTCATCGCTGCAAGACCAATCAGTAGCATGGTAAAGAATACATTCTTTTTCATGCAATTCTTGATTAGGTTAATAATTTGTTAACTTTCTACAAATCTAATCCAAAAAATTTTTATGTAATTCAAGTTTCGCCTAATTTTTTTTTATGATTGGCGTTTTATTCAGGATAAATGATTGATTTCGATAGACAATTGGTTAAATCTGAAAAGCAGGCTTTGACCTCTGTTTTTCAACAAATGATCGTTTTTAATTGGCGTTGCCAAAATAGTTTAGGTAATTAGTTGACTTTTCATCTAAAAAAACTTCTATGAACTCTCGTCTACTCGGGGCTTTAACTTTCTTTTTAGCTCTAAATTCGTTTGCCCAAGATCGCTTACTTCGACCGGGTGATGTGTACCGTACCGTGTCGGTCGGTGCCCCGAAAGTCTCTCCTGATGGCCAATGGGCGCTTTATACTGTATCCAAAACTGATTCTGTTAAAGACGGTAGGACTTCACACCTTTGGATGAGTTCTTTGGCGGATGGCGAATCGTTGCAACTTACCCATACAGAAGAAGGTGAAAGTCGGCCGGATTGGAGCCCCGATGGTCGTTTTATCTCATTTGTAGCTAAAAGAGGGCAAGATGCAGTGGCCCAAGTGTATGTTTTAGATCGACGGGGTGGTGAAGCCTTCGCCATAACAAAATTGAAAAAAGGCTCTATATCCGATTATGTGTGGTCACCTGATGGGAAGAAAATCGTATTGGCCTTAACACAACCGACCGATACGTCGAAATCAAAAACACCTAAACCGATTGTTGTGAATCGTTTTCAGTTCAAACGGGATGGGGAAGGGTATATTCGGGAGAAAAGAACCCACCTGTATCTTTGGGATATGGCCACAAAAAAATTAGACACACTCACTACCGGCAACTTTGATGAAACCTCTCCCGTTTGGAGCCCCGACGGGCAGTTTATCGCTTTTGTTAGTAATCGTACGGCCGACCCGGACCGTAATGACAACACCGATATTTTTGTCATGGAGGCAAAGCCTAAAGCAGAAGCAAAAGTTATTACCTCTTGGACAGGCCGGGATGCACAACCTGTTTGGTCGCCAGACAGCAAGAAAATTGCCTACCTGCGGTCTACTTCAGCCGATGACTATTTTATGTACGACCAATCCGTTTTGTGTGTTGTACCCAAAGATGGCGGAGTACCCACTTTATTGACACTCAAACTGGATCGTCCGGTAAGTTCACCGATTTGGACAAAAGATGGGCAGTCGTTACTCTTTACGGTATCGGATGACCGAACACGCTATGTGGCACAAGTCGCCGCTTCGGGGGGGACGATTAAGCCCATCGTGCAAGGTGAGCGGTCGATTAGCAGTTTGGAATTAATTCCAACCTCAGGGCAGTGGGTTGCAGTGGTTTCTGATCCCTCAACACCTGGGGAAATTTACCAATGGAAGAATGCGCAACTTGTTCGGTTGACGACACATCAAAAGGATTTTACCCAAGGAATTCAGTTAGCTCAAGTTTCCGGATTCACCTCAACCTCCAAAGACGGAACAAAAGTTTCGAATATTTTATACCGATCTCCCCAAGTGGCTGCCGGACAAAAAGCTCCCACTATTTTCTTCATTCATGGCGGGCCTACCGCGCAAGATGAATATTCGTTTGACATGATTCGGCAGCAGTTGGCGGTGGCTGGTTTTCATGTAGTTGCTGTAAATTACCGCGGCTCAAATGGCCGTGGATTAGCATTTAATAAAGCTATTTCGGCGGATTGGGGGAATTTGGAGGTACAGGATATACACGGAGCTGTCGATTATTTGGTAGCACAAGGAATTGCTGATCCAGAAAAACTCGGTATCGGGGGGTGGAGCTATGGCGGAATTTTAACGAATTATTGCATCGCAACCGATACACGCTTCAAGGCTGGGGCCTCGGGGGCTGGTGTCGCTATGGTCTCTTCTATGTATGGTGTGGACCAATACATTCAACAATATGAAAATGAGTTAGGCGCACCCTGGAAAAACTTTGACAAATACGTAGCACTCTCGTATCCTTTCCTAAAAGCCGATCGAATCAAAACACCCACTCAGTTTATGGTGGGCGAAGCAGATTCTAATGTGCCTGCCGTCGGGTCAGAGCAAATGTATCAGGCCTTGAAATCTATTGGAATACCCACGGAGTTGATCGTATATCCGGGACAATTCCATGGAATTTCCAAACCATCTTACCAAAAAGATCGGATTGAGCGGTATGTGGCTTGGTTTACGAAGTATTTAAAATGATGAATTTTCAATACGCTTGGTAAACTCGAATCCTGTAATTTTCGGACACTTTTCGTCGACGGAAAAACCGGTCGCTGTTGGAGATTAGGATATTAGCCGCGGTAATTCCAGCAATTCCGTACAAGGTGCTTGAGTTTTGCCAAGGTGGAATACGAAACCACATCCAATCGTATAACATAGGAGAGAGTGCTGCAATAGAAAAGGGTATGCGGATTCCTTTCCGGATCGGGCGCTTGTACACATGCGTGATTTCATCGATCCGGAAAGTACGCATTTCGATGCGGTTGGACGTCAGATCAAAATAGGTGATGGTGAAAGTCGAGTCGGTTAGGCGACTCAACTCGTCTTGGAAGATGAGATCATCCACTGTACGGAATCGGAACGTATCGCCCAAATAAAAACGTTTTCGGTGGTTGCGACGCAGGTTCTCAACCACCAAATACTTTTCCTTATTCCGCATAGCGCGGTACTGGTTCGGATTGTTTTTTCGCATAAGCTCCTCCACAGTATCGGGCGGGCGTTGATGGAAATCTTGGCTGAAAACCGAATAAAAACCAACCAATAGAAGGAGCGTTAAAACTTTTGTCATAGTGAGGTATCGAGGTTGTCTAAAGAAACGCCGCCGGAAATAATTAATTTCATTACTTCTGCACTTGGTCGATGAATGAGTTGGATTGCTTCCTTTGGGACGATATACATGACACCCGACAGCGCATAACTGTGAGGACAGTAAACTGCCACTTTACCAGGCAATTGAAACGTGGCGAGGTCTGCTTGGGTGATGAATCCAAAGAGCTGGATACCCGCTTCTTTATTGATCGTTATCGCGACAGGCTGTTGAAATTTCCGTTTGTCGCCAACAAATGCTGAGGTTAGATCTTGAAATGCCGAATAGAATAGCTTTACGATGGGTAAGTTTTTAATTGTATTTTCCAGCCAGTTCTGGATCGTATTCGGAACCAACGTGCTAAACACAAAGCCAATCGCAGAAATGGCAGAAACGACAATGACAAACCCCAAACCCGGTATAAAGTAAGGTTGAGTAGGTGTATCCCCCGAAAAAGGGATTCGAATGAAACTATCGACGAAATCAAAAGCGGTGTAAAGAATGAATAGCGTTAGGCCAATAGGAGCCACCACGAGCAACCCCCGAATGAAGTAACCGAATATCGTTTGGAAAATCTTTTTCATGGGTTTACACGATTAATATATCTTTATCCCATGGTAACATGATTCCTTGCTGACTGGTTTCATAGGGCGGAAGAATGTCGTTGTTATCCCAGAGTCCAGATAGTAGGGTGTCGGCATATTGATAGGATAATCCATTTTCCAACATAATTTGATTGGCTTCTCCCGCATCATACTCAAAGGTATGGAATTGACATTGGATCTGATCTTGAACTGTGTCGAGTGTGACAAACCAAACGCGGGAGGTCCCATCATTGGCTGGCATCCCAATGACCCCAGCATTGATCCAGATTTTACCGTTTCTCTCCTGAAAAAAAGGCAGTCCGGTATGGCCTGCTAGAATGATATCGACATCCAATACATCGAAATAAGCTTGCTTTTGCTCCCAAGGTGTAGATTCAAAAATAAATTCTGAAATATGATGGGGAGAGCCATGTAAAACATGAACTCGTTTTTGTCCCAAGGTAAATTCAAGTCGATGGGGAAGTGTTTTCAGGTAGTCCAATTGACTTTCTTTCAGTTTTGCGGAGGCAAAGGCATACCACTGCCGTGAGAAAACATCACATCGGCTTCCTTCTCCGAAATTGCATCCGCATTCATCAATACCCAGCTTGAGGTTCTCTTCGACATTGCCTAGAATGCTTTGGATTCCCCAAGTTTGAATTGCATCTAGGCATTCATTTGGTGAGCCACAATACCCCACCATATCGCCCGTGCAAAGGATGCGGTCGGCTGAAATTTTAAGCTGTACCATTTGGCGCTTAAATTCTTCCAACGCTTGAAAATTTGAGTAAACTCCGCCAAAAACAGCGATTGGACCTGATATTTGGCCTAAATTCTTGATTTCCATAAAATGGGTAAATAATATCCAATAAAACAAGCGATGGTTCCCCAGAAATTGACTGTTAACAAATCTCCATGATTTCCAGAGGAGAGCCAAAGTCGTGGAGGAATAAGATTGAAAATATACACGGCGCTGGCTAGTAATCCAATACCAATGGATAAATAAAACGAGAGTGGGGGGGCTTGACTTCGCCAACACAGAAATACCGGCGCCAATCCCAAAACGGTCGTCCCACTAATGGTGGTTGCTGATAGTATTTCTGGCTGAAAAAAAACCGGGATCGAACCAACCAAAGTAATCCATACCATCGTCCACCGGGCTTTGGGAACGGATAAGTCTTTTCCTTTCAGAATATCCAAGTGAACCATTTTGACAGAGGACGTTAATGTTGAATCGATCGTCGAGGCAGCAGAAGTGAGCATGATTAAATTCATGGCCAACAGGAAAACAGGTCCCATGGTCGCTGTTACCGCTTGGATGGGTGGACTGGCCATGCCTTTCAGCCGTGCATACACCCCAATGAGACTGAATAAGATTATGCACAGAAAGCCAACGATAGTCGCGCCAATGAATACCGCTCGCATGGACCTTACATTGGTCAAGAAGGCACGATCTGTTAGAATAGGGTCATGAAACGGATAGCTGAAAATTTGAATTAATGCGACCATGGCGAGATTGAGGCCTTGATCTCCAGTCCAAGTGCTTGAATAGATCAAGGGCTTAATGGGTTGATTTGGTATGAAATACCCCAAGAGAAAGAACAGCAATACGACAAAAAAAGCCATTTGAAGCAAGTCTGTGGACAAGGAGGTTTGCATACCTGCCTTTAGGGTATAGGCTAATGTTAAGAGCGTAAATACCCCCATCGCGAAATAGGCAGAGAAACTACCATTTTCTCCAAAGTAACTTCCAACCACGAGGGTGTTTGACCAAATTTCATTCAAGAGCCGAAAGGTGATGAGCAAGGTGAAAATAATCACAGCTCCTTGCCCAAATCGCTTACCCAAAAAGTCATGAATGCTGGTGAATCCACCGTGCAATCGTAACGCATAGATAGTAAATCCGGCGACCAGAAAGGATCCATAGTAGATTCCATAGGCTAAGCTACCCAGCATGCCAAACTTAAAACCAAGGTCGGCCGCATTGGTGATCGATTTCGCAAAAAGCCAACCAATGACCAAGCTACTCAAAAGGACAAATGGGGTAGGCTCTCGGTTATTTCGGCTACCACGAAAAAAGTCATTGACCTGATTTGACCAAGGGGATATCCAAAATAGGAGTAGATTAATGCCAATTAAGATACCCCATTGCCAATAGTGCAGTGTATTCATGCGGAAAAATAAGCAAGATCGATGGATTTATTCATCGATCTTATTCAATTTAGGGTTGCCACCAAACTTTTGCGTTTATGCTGTTATTTTGCGTTCGTCCAGCTGCGATCCGAAAATTGGCATTGTTCAAGGCATCTTCGGTTGGGGGGTAGGGCAATCGTACGGGAATGAGGTTGGTATTTAAGCTTGCCGTAACGGTCTTTAAAACCGGGAATCCGGTACGACGGTATTCGATCCATCCTTCATAGCCATTGATTAGGTTACCAAGCCATTTCTGGGTAATGATTTGTTGCAAGCCTTGGTTGGGTTGATAGGCGGCAGGTCCTGCGGTTAGGTACTGGCTAGGTAGGGCAACACCCCAATAGGCAAATGCCTGCTGGACACCTTTTTCGTAATATACCTGTGGAGAGCCTGAAATGAGGCCCTTATACGCGGCTTCGGCCAATAAAAAATTTACTTCAAAGCTGGTCAAGAAATTGGCTTTTAAGCGTCCAGCTTCTTCTCGGAAGATGCGTCCTGAAAAGGAGTAGTCGCCCACGGATATCGAAAGTTGGGAGGCATCTGGACCGTTTCGTAGTCCACGATACACCAGTGGGTTGTTGGCTGTTGGTCGAAAATACGTCATTAAACGCGGATCCTGATAGGATTTTAAAATCTCTTCTATCGTTTCAGACATGATAAACAAGTTAAAATCACCAATTCGCGCTGTGGCCATCCTGAAATTGTTTGGCTGTGATGCGGTAAAGGCATACACGGCATCATCTGACGATTCAAGCAACAGGGGACCAGACGCCAAAACTTGCTGAATCCGGTTCGCCACATTTTCTTGTGCTGAAATTCGGATGAGGTATTTTAATTGAAGTGATCGTCCCCATTTTTGCCATTTGTTCAGGTCACCATTGTATAAAATATCTCCCTGTAATCGGACAGCCCCTCGGTATTGGGCTAGGGCTGCTAATCCTTTTTCTAGATTGTTTAAAATACCGTTTGGGCCTAAGTAGATGGACTGTTGGGTATCATACGCTGGGGTTACATTGCCATTTTTCCCTTGCAAGGCTTGAGAATAAGGAACATCGCCGTACAAATCGGTAAGCTGGGCAGTCAAATACGCCTTGAATAGCAGCGCGGGCCCCTCGTAGACGGCGAATGCCGGATTGTTCCTTGATTTCTCTAAGAGAATTTCGTTATCCCGCAAATTTTCATACAAAAATGGCCAAGGATTTCCCCCGTATTGCGGTTGTGTCAAACCATGTCGATCAAATAAATTGAAGTCGATTGCGGTGAAATATTGGCCCAACAGGTTGCCAGCAACAAAACCTTCGTATGCCATATTGTCCGCGTGATCATACAAGACTTTTCGTAAAAGTAGTTCGGGTTGTACTTCAACAGGCGCTATAGGGTTGATATTCAGTTCAGTAAATTCGCTTGTGCATCCGAATAGGCCAAGAAAACAACAGAGAAGACGTATATTTTTCATGTGGAATTTCCGATTAAAATTGAATACCTAATTTTATACCCCAGCTTCGTGTGGTTGGATAGCTCATGTCCTCAACGCCCGCGACTAACTTTTGACCTTGAAATCCGAATTGTTCGGGATCAAAATGGGGAATTTTGGAAAAAGCAACCAAATTTCGCCCCACCAAGGCAACTTGAGCACTGACGATTTTATTTCGAAACCAAGTCGTTGGAATTTGATATCCTACATGCACCTCCCGTAATTTCAAATAGGATGCATCATAGGTATTGTTCTCTTCGTGATTTCGGTCATAAAAGGTACGATAGAAGGTTTCAGCGTTGATGGCTCGGGTATTGGGTACGAATTGTGGATTCTCCGAAGTTCCTACATTGACAACACCGGGTGCCACAATTCCAGCCTCCGGACGAAATTCGGTTTCAATCAATTGCCCACCAACCGCCGCTAAAGCCAAGGTTCTGGAGACCACTTCGCCGCCTTGGCGCCAATCCGCCAGTACATTCAGTTGCCAATTTCTGTATTTAAATTGGTGGGTCATACCTACCATGAAATCTGGATTGTAATTCCCGATTTTGATGAGGTTGTTGTTGACAATAAACTGTCCGTTGGCGTCCAAAATAAATTGACCTTGGTCATTTTTTAAATAGCCTGTACCGTACATATCACCCATCTGGCCACCTTCTTTTACTTGGTACCAAACCGTTTGGTTCACATTGTCATACACCCGGTTGTAGGCAAGCGTGATGGTTTGGCCAGGAATGGGCAAGCGTTCCACAATGTTTCGGTAGGTAGTAAAGTTCAAACCCATCTGCCAGCTGAATACCGATGTCCGAATAGGGTAGGCTTGTAAAACAGCTTCCCATCCTTTGCTTCGCACCGCCCCTCCATTGATATTCTGTTGGGTATAGCCCGATGAATTTGGAATGGGTAACGAGATGATTTGATTTTGGTTGACCGAATTAAAGTAGGTGAGATCAAACTTTAAACGATCTTGATAAAAACGAGCATCTACACCCAACTCCCAGGATGATATTTGCTCGGGCTTTAAATTGGCGTTGGGAAGTTGCGTTTGGTCAGAAAACGTGGGAAGTCCCCCCACGGGCGTTCTCGGTACAAACGTTCCGATGGTTTGAAAAGGTTGCGTATCATTGCCAACTTGGGCATAGGAGGCCCGTGCTTTTAGAAAGGATATAGCAGATGGCAATTGCCAAGTTTCGGAAAGCAACCAGCCGGCTGCTACAGAAGGATAAAAGAATCCTGTATTCTTTGCGGAGGTAGCCGTTGCCAGGGATGAAGACCAATCGCGTCGGCCGGTTATATCGAGAAATAATTGATCTTTATACCCTAGTTTAACTAATCCATAGGTACTGTTGATTCGTTTTCGTCCTGTGTTTTGAAAAAATTCGAGCGGTGATGCCGCATTGGTCAACGCAAAAACACCCGGTTGGGCCAACGATAGGGTCTGGGTCTGTTGCATATCCGCCCATTGATCCATACGGTTAGCACCGGCCGAAACATCAAGCGTTACATTTCCCCAATTGTTCGTGTATTGAACCAAAAAATCGGTATTCATTTCCCTGAAAAATACATCTTGTTCTGCGTAAGCCCCATTTTTGAATCGGTTGGAACTGAAAGCTCGGCGAAACGTGCGTTTTTCATTCTGGTAATCCATGCCACTTCGAATTTGAGCCGACCAGTGATCCGAAAGCGCATATCGGGCTACGATATGGCCCATCAAGCGATCCCGATTAAATCCATTTCGGTTTTCCAACAAGGTAAAATAGGGATTATCAAAAAAAGTATAATTGTAAGAAAATTGTTGCACACCCTCCAAGCCTGGCTGCCAATACTCACGTAAGGGTTCAATGTTATTTGATCGTCCCAACCACGCGACTAACGCATAATTGATGTTTTCGGAACCATATTTTGTCGCTGGGCGATTTTGACTGCTGGACTGTATATAATGTACATGACTCGAAACGGTCAATTTTTGGGTGGGTTGAAAACTCAATTGGGTACTCACCGTTCTACGTTGTAAATCGACACCCGGAATGTAGGATTTACTATCTAAATCAGTAAAAGATAACCGAAAATGTCCTTTATCAAATCCCTGGGATATGGCGAGATTATTCATTAATGTTCTACCCGTTTGGTAAAAATCTCGGACATTATTGGGAAAGGCAATAAAGGGCGTTGGTGTGATGGGTAAGCCGCCGTGAATGGCCACATCGCCAGCCCGAACAACCCGCCCATCTGGGAGTGTAACAGGACTATCGTATTGCGGAATCAATACATCGGCGCCCATGCGTGGGCCGAAACTGTAGGTGATGTTATCGTTAATTCCACCTCCTAATCCATCCCGGAAGGCATACCGTCCGCTGTTGCCAAGTCCGTATGTATTTTGAAAAACGGGTAATTGGAACGGAGTTTCGACAAAACTGCTGGAATTGAATGAAACCCCCAAGCCTTTGGTTCCAGCCCCAGTTTTGGTTTTGATTTGAATCACACCATTGGACGCTCGGGTTCCATACAATGCGGCGGCGGCGGGTCCTTTGAGAACCGAAATGGATTCTATATCATCTGGATTGATGTCCATGGCACCATTCCCAAAGTCAACTTCCATAAAACCATTGGCATCATCGTTTACGACATTAAGTAAGGTGGTGTTGTTGATCGGAATTCCGTCTACAACAAACAAGGGGTTCGTATTGGTAAACGAACTTTCCCCTCGAATGGTAATGCGTGTCGTTGAGCCAACCCCTGTTGATCCACCCGTGATGGTCACTCCAGCTACTCGACCGGCTAGGTTATCCAAGAAATTGGCACTTTTTACCTGACTAATCGCTTGGCCAGTCACTTGTTGAATGGCATAGCCTAATTTCTTGGAGTCACGTTCCAACCCCAACGCCGTCACGACAACTTCCTCCAAGATCGCCCCAGCTTCAAGTTGGACGTTCAGGGGCGTGGAGGAAATAGGGAGTTCTTGGGCTTGATAACCTACCAAGGAAAATCGGAGGCGCGTTACCTCGTCAGGAAGCCGAAGGGTAAAATGCCCAGAGGCATCGGTAACAGCCCCGAAGGTTCGTTGCTTCACGAGGGCTGTCACGCTTGCGCCTACCAATGGTTCTTGGGTTTGGGCATCGCGGACAGTTCCAGTGACTTCTTTTTGGGCGCTGACTACTTGTAAAGAAAAGCAATAGAATAGCCAAGCCAACCCAATTTTGGGTAAATATAAAGTGAAAGACATTTGAATTTTTTTAGTGTGAAGTGATTAATCCGCTACGGTTCCACGACAAGAAGATCCGGCACTGGCTGTACATCCAAAGCAATGTTGATTGACTTGTATTTCTCGCGAAACAAGCGCTTGGTAGTCAAATTCAGCAATATGTTGCCGGGTTGTATTGACTTTGAGTTCCAACATTTGATTAAAGTCACAGTCATACAAAAAACCATCCCAGCTGATGGATAGCGAGTTACGGCACATCACATGTTCAGCGGCTTCAGGATTATATGCCATAACGAGTGTTTCCATATAATCACCATATTTTCCGGAAACCAAAAGGTGGTCTAGGAATCGGCTAATGGGAATATTGGTTATCGCAAAAAGTTGATTGAAGTCGATGTTGTACTTGCTTTTCAGTGATTTTTTGAATTCTTTTTCCAGTCCGGCTTGATTGGTAGGCAAAAAAGCACCGGCGGGGTTATACACTAAATTGAGTATGAGATCAGACCCCTCTTGGCCATAACCCACGTCATTCAACATTTGTAGGGCCTTGATGGAGTCTTCAAAAACACCATCTCCGCGTTGGGCATCTGTGCGGCTGGCGGTATAAAATGGAAGCGAAGAAACCACATCAATCCGGTGTTTTTTGAAAAATTCCGGAAGGTCATAGTACTTCTTATTCGCTCGAATGATCGTTAAGTTACATCGTACAATGATTTGAATCGTCGGCTGTACTCGCCGAATTTCTTCGATAAACCACCGGAAATGGGGATTCATCTCCGGTGCTCCACCTGTGAGATCGACGGATTGAAAGGGATGGCGTGCCAAGACATCTATGCAGTGTTGCATGGTCTCTTGGGTCATGATTTCCTTACGATCAGGGCCCGCATCGACATGGCAATGCGTACAAACTTGATTGCACATTTTGCCTACATTGATTTGGAAGATATCCAGCGTAGTTGGAACAAGTGGAAATAGATTTTGGGCTTTTAATTTACTCGCGAAGGTTGGTAAATTCCGTCCCAGACGTTCGGTATCTCCCAGTACGTGCAACTGAAAGGCGGCTTCGCCCAATTGGTTTTTTTGTGCTTTTAAGCTTTTTACAGGGTTCATGTCAATGGATTTAAGACGATCAAAAGAATAACAATCAAAATAAGATCGTTTCTTTGGGTGGTGCTCGTAATCCATGGTAAGACGGCTTGGGTGCTGGTGGGATTCGGGTTAAACAACCATCTAGCCGGACTTGCTGGGACAATGCCTTGAGCATCCAGCGAAACCGAATCATGGTTTTTACCCAATCAAAATCAGGAGTGGAGGCAATATCCGCCACCGAATGTAGAGAAAATGCGGAAGTCGCAGATTGCCAATCTTGTAAAAAATGGGGTGTTTCCCAACGGCAAATATCCCAAATCGTGGAAGCCCACAGGTTTGCGTCAAAGGCAAGTAAATAGGCTCCGCCACGCTGGTCAGGCCCAACGGGTAAGTGGCCTTCGGAAAGTATAGCCGACGCGTGAACCAAATGCTCTTGGGTTAGGCCCGGGGTGTCGATCCCTACGACAAGCACGTGGTGAAAACCTTGCTTTAAAATGGAACCAACCGCCTCGCGAAGCCTTTCGGCGAAGGTATCTCCAGATAAAGTCCAGTGAGCCGAATCAAAAACGTGTAGGCCTGACCTTTGCCCAAATCGAATGATTTGCGCCTTAGTCTGGGAAAAAACACGGAGAGCCACCTCCCGGGAGCGCGAGGGTTTACGCAAGGCTTCCCGGAGGGGGGTCTGGTTAAAGACCAATAAGGCGGTATGAGAGGTAGTCGAGTGCATGTATCTCGATAAACGAGAATTTGAGTGTTTTGGATGAAGATAAAAGAAAATTTTTAAGAAAAAGTGATTTATGGAAATGAAGGATTAATTCCGGTAAATCCTGCAACTTTGCAACGAAGAGGATCGTTTCTAGTTTAGAAGAATAAAAATTATGCGGTTTTGGATTAGTCTAATATGCGTTGTGGGGGTGAATATTTCCACCTATAGCCAGTTTTTAGGTTTGTTTGGCGGGAAAAAGCCCACGGAGCTACGCCCGATGTTGTTGACCGACCGGGCAATTCAGATTGGAACGAATGATGCCATCAACCACATGTATAATGCCAATTATTTTGCGGCAGAACGGGATTTTAAATGGTTAATCATTAAATATCCGGATCATCCAATCGGCTTTTTTTTACTGGGACTTAATGAATGGTGGAAAATTGTACCGGATATAAAGCAAACTCGGTACGATGAGGCTTGCCAGAATTATATGGATCAAGCGATTTCCAAAGCCGAACGATTATTTAATCAAAATGAACGTGATCGAGAGGCGGCATTTTTCTTATCCGCTGCGTATGCGTTCAAAGGTCGATTATATTCAGAACGGGAGCGTTGGGTAAAAGCAGCCTGGGCAGGAAAGCAAGCCATGAAGTATTTGGATAAAAGTCGTGGGGAAGTGAATATTAATCCTGAACTTATATTTGGGGATGGATTGTACAACTATTATTCCAAATGGATTCCGGAAACCTACCCTTCACTCAAGCCTTTGTTGACGTTTTTTAGGAAAGGTGATAAAGCCTTGGGGATTGAGCAATTGGAAAACGTGGCCAATAATGCGTTCTACACCCGCATGGAAGCTCGGTATTTTCTGATTCAGATTTATTCGATGGAAGGAAAGCATACCAAATCATTAGCTATGGCCAGGACCATGCACGGATTGTACCCAAACAATGCTTTTTTTCACCGCTTTGCTGCGCGCGAGTCCTTTATTCTATCCCAGTTTAGTGAAGCGGAGCGGTATGCCTTGGAGTTGTTGGATCGCCTGGATCGGGGTATCTATGGATATGGTGCAAACGACGGTCGGTATGCCTCGTATATTTTAGGGTATATAGCCGAAAAAATCCGACTCGATCAAACGGAAGCGCGAATTCGGTATTTGAATGTTTTGACCTACGCCCAGCAAAATCAATCCAATGATTCGGGATATGCCTTATCTGCTCGTCTCGCGTTAGCTGGCATGGATCGTGCTATCCAAGATTGGGTAAGTGCCAAGGAACATTATGAGGTCGTTTTGCGGGAAGCTGAAAAAAAATCAACCTCCTATGAAAAAGCAAAAAAAGGCTTAGCGGAGATGAAGGTTGAAGAACGAAAAATGAAACGTAAAAAATAAAAACGGCCTGCAACTTGCAGGCCGTTTTCTCATGGAATGGGCAAAACTTTGCTATTCTTGAATGTGGAGAGTATCACCATCGTCTGGGTACTCGCGACTACTTCGATTTCATTGATCGTCTCCATAATCAATTTCTGATACGAAGCGATATCTTTGGCAATGACTTTCAATAAAAAGTCACAAGATCCCGTCACATGATGGCACTCAATGATTTCAGGAACTCGCATGATGGTTTCCACAAATTGATCTGTAATCGCTTTCCGGTGGCCAGATAAAGTCACTTGGACAAACGTCAAGACCCCCAATCCTACTTTTTCACGATCAATCTGAGCATGATAGCTCTCGATGATGCCTGAACTTTCCAATTTTTTGACACGCTCCAAGGTAGGTGCGGGGGAAAGACCTATATCTTTTGATAGCTGGGCATTGGTTATTTTTCCGTTGCTCTGAAGAATCTCAAGTAACTTATGATCAATCTGATCGAGTTTGGGTGATGCCATTTAATTGGTTGATGATTATTGCTCAGAATAAAATTTGGCACAAAGGTAAAACAATAGAGGAATATTTTAAAATAAACCTACGACTTAACGGAATCTTTGTGTACGAACATGTTTTAGCCCTTACGACATAACCCGCTTATTTATCTACAAACTTTTCTATAAATTTTATAAAAGTAATTGAATATTTAAATTTTTTTAATAAGTTGCACTGAATTATCTACAATAATCACCTAATTAAACGATTCATGAAAAAAACTAACTACGTTAAGTTTTTACCCATGCTATCTTTTTTGCTCCTGTCGATCTCGGCTTGGGCGCAGGAAATAGCAGTGAAAGGTAAAGTAATGGAGAGTGACGGAAGTCTTCTCTACGGCGTGAATGTCACGGTAAAGGGTACAAACCGAGGAACCGTTTCAAATGACAAAGGGGAATATAGCATCACAGTTGCCAAGGGAACTACCCTAACGTTTAGCTACGTGGGTTTCAAACCCAAGGACGTCGTCGTGAGTTCGAATACCTTAGATGTTCGATTGGAAGCCGGAGACAATCTCATGAATGAGGTCGTTGTAACTGCGTTTGGCATGGCCCGTGAGAAAAAGGCACTGGCTTATTCGGTTACTCAAGTGGATGGATCAAAATTTCAAGAATCCAGAACCGCCAATTTAGGAAACGCACTCACAGGTAAAATTGCCGGGGTTGTGGTTTCACCTCCGGCTACTGGCGCGGCGGGTTCTTCACGGGTTATTATCCGCGGGGGATCGTCATTGGGGGGGAATGATCAACCCTTGTACGTGGTGAACGGTGTCCCTATTGAAAGTGGGAACTTTGGTCAAGCCGGAATGTGGGGGGGAAATGATGCGGGTGATGGCCTTTCCATGATTAACCCAGATGATATTGAAAATATTTCTGTACTAAAAGGAAACACAGCGGCAGCTCTTTATGGTGCGCGGGCAGCGAACGGGGTTATCATGATTACCACCAAAACCGGGACCGCACGCAAAGGCATTGGGGTATCTTACAACAATAACTTTACGGTAGACCAAGTGATTGACCAAACGGATTTTCAGTATGTCTATGGCCCAGGTGTCGCTGGACGGAAATTTACTAGTCAGAATGAAGCCTTTGATCAGGCAACCTCCATTTGGGGAACCAAGTACGATGGAAGCAACACCGTGCAATTTGATGGGCAGCAAAGACCCTATGCGTATACAGGGGAAACGCTCAATGATTTTTATCGTCGTGGCAATACGCTAAACAACTCGTTGGCCTTCAGTGGAGGAAATGAGACGGGTACTTACCGATTGGCTTTCTCAGATCTACGAAACTCGGATATAATGCCCAATGCCAACTTTACCCGGCAAACGGCAAACTTGAATGTGAACAGTAAATTGAAAAAATTGACTGTGATGCTTTCGGCACAATATACTATGCAAAAAGCACTCAACCGTCCGCGTCTTTCCGATTCTCCCGGAAATGCCAATTTTTCGGTCATGGCCAAACCGCCTACAACGTCTTTTGATGTGATTCGGGGAGCCACCGACAAATTCGGAGCCTTACCCGATGGAACCGAGTTGCGCTACCAAGCCAATCCTTTCTCGACCAACCCGTACTGGGCGACTTATCAGTTTTACCGGAGTGACGTATCCAATCGGTTAGTGGCCAATACTTCCTTGCGGTATGATTTCACCGATTGGTTGTATGTCATGGGACGGGTGGGTACGGACTTTTCTATACGTGACGAAGCCCGAACAGAACCTTATGGAACGGCCTATAAACCCCTTGGTGATTATACAGAGCTCTTTCAATCGGTTCGTCAAGATAACTATGAATTGTTCATTGGTGGCCAGAAAGGTGTAGGCAAATTCATGTTTGATTATATGGTAGGTTGAAGTCAACTTCGGGTGGATAACAAAACCAAAGGAGTTGGTGGAAATGACCTTGTGGTGCCTTTCTTTCACAGCATCAACAATGTTCGCAATCCTAACCGGATCTACGGTTTCGCTCAATTGGGGACAAATTCCATGTTTGGAAACGTGAATATTGGATATGATAACTGGTTGTACCTTAATGTAACGGGGCGTCAAGATCAGTTTTCTACCTTGTCACCTGAAAACAATACGCTGTTTTACCCGTCAGTGGGGGTAGGGGCTGTTTTATCGGACGTGTTAAAACTTCCTTCTACAGTGACTTTTGCGAAAGTGCGGGCTTCTTGGGCTCAAGTGGGTGGCGGTGGACCCGATCCGTATGCCTTAAACGTGACTTACGGCTTGTTGGCCAATCCACACGGCAATGCCAACCTAGGCCAGATCAACAATGGCTCTATTCCCAATGCAGCTTTAGCTCCCTATACATCAACAGAGTTTGAAGTTGGGGCTGATTTCCGCTTCTTTAAAAATCGTTTGGGTATTGATATCGCGCACTACAATCGCCGGACCACAAATGATATCCTAAATGCTGGGATCTCCGCAACCTCTGGGTTTGGATCTACTAGTATCAACGTAGGTGAATTAACCAACCGTGGGATTGAATTACTCCTTAATGGCGTATTGATCGAGCGGGGTGGCTTCAAATGGGATGCTTCCTTGAACTTCTCCCGGAACATCAGTATGGCGGAAAATCTTGGAACAAACGCCCGTGGTGAAGCTATTCAATTTTTAAATTTGGAAGAATCGCGTGTGCGGGGTGGCGAACGTGTTCAGCATATCCTTGGTGAGCAGTTGGGGATGATTATCGGCTGGACGCACCGCACCAATGCCCAAGGACAAAAATTCTATGATGCCAACGGCTTTCCTGTTCGTTCTGCAGCGCCTGAGATCGTAGGTATGGGCCGTCACCCCATCTCGGCGGGCTTGAACAATCACTTCCAATACAAAAATGTTAGCTTATCTTTCTTGATCGATGTACGCCAAGGAGGATCTATTTTCTCTGGAACCAACTGGTATGCTTACCGCAACGGATTGCACAAAGAAACATTGGCCGGTCGGGAAGGAGATTTGGTTGTGACAGGTGTTTTGTTTGACCAAGCCACCAACCGCGAAACAGACACGCCCATCAGTGTAACCATACCTAGAGAGCGTATTAGCGATTATTGGACAGCATATTCAAACATTACCGAGAATGTTGTATACAATGCCTCTTACGCAAAACTTCGCGAGCTTTCCGTAGGTTATTCCATTCCGAAAAAGCTTTTAGGCAAATTACCATTTGAATCTGCTGCTATCTCCGTCGTAGGTAGAAACCTAGCGCTCTTGTGGTCGAATGTGCCGAATATTGATCCAGAGTCAGGCTATACCGTAGCGACAGGTGCACAAGGTTTGGAGTTTTTTGCGATGCCACAAACCCGGAACCTTGGGGTTAATTTATCCCTAAATTTCTAATCTAGCAAACGCGTTCGAAATCTTAAATTTGCATTTTACATGAAGAAAATAATAAAAAATGGGTTGGTTCTTGGAACGTTATTGCTGTCGCAAGCCTGTGATAGTGATAAGTTGGCTGAACTCAACATCAACCAAAATGCAGTAACCGACATGGATATGTCGTACTTGCTTGCTACGGCGACGTTGCGTATTGGGGGGGAGTATGAAAATACTCGGGCGAATATGTTGTATGCCGCCACCATGATCCAACATACCGCCTCAAACGCCGGTTACTTTAGTGGGGACAAGTATTTCTACAATGCCCAGTACAGTGGTGCCTACATGGAGCGTCACTACACTGATGTGATCCGGTTATACTCCGAGGTAATTCAAAAAACAGCTAGCGATCCGAATCTCGTCAATCTCAATGCTGTGGCTACGATTTTGCGGGCTTTTGATTTACATCGCATGACCGATTTGTATGGGGATATTCCGTATCTACAAGCTGGAAATGGTCTCCAAGGCGAAGATAATTGGTTCCCAAAGTACGATAATCAGAAAGATGTATATGCTGCTATCGTTCGGGATGTTAAGGCGGCTCGGGACAAATTGAGTCCAACAGCCAAAGCCTTAGGTGCCCAAGACGTCATCTATAACGGGGATATCGCCAAGTGGAAGAAATTTGCCAATGCCCTGCTCATGCGAGTCGGTATGCGGATGCAGAAAAAAGACGAGGCAACCGGGCGCTCTATTTTTTCAGAAGCGTTCACCTCAGGTACGTTCACCTCGAATGCGGATAACGGGACAATTAAATACCTCAATGGGCCTTCTGGATTTAACCGGAATGGGTTGAATGACGGGTATTGGAATACCTATAAGTACTCTCGTGATTGTAAAATTAGCCGGACATTCATCAATTGGATGAAAGCGAATAACGACCCACGCTTGATGATTGTCAGTGGTGGAATCGGTGATCCAACAGCGGCACCCTCTACCTGGAATACCGATCCAGCCGCCCAAAAAGGCATGCCGAACGGGTTTAATGCAACGACTATTTTAAACGGCAATACCCTTACTGAAGCGGAGAAAGAGGAGTTTATACGTCCAGGCGTGGCTCGAAACATGTTCTCTATGCTGAATTTGAAGTACCTCGATTGGGAAGATCCCTATTACCTCATTTCATTTGCCGAAACAGAATTAATGGCTTCTGAAGCTGCTGTTCGGGGATGGATTTCAGCCAATGCCGAAGAAAAATTCCGTAGTGGTGTGACGGCCGCGATCACGGCTTGGACAGCTTTTGATCCTTCTTTTGTACGATCCACGGCTGAAATCTCCAGCTACATTGCAGGCCGGAAATTTGGGGAGGCTTCCAATCCAGAAAAACTTCGGTTAATCGGGGAAGAATATTGGGCAGCTACGTGGTTGAATGATATTGAATCGTATAGCAATTGGCGCAGAACAGGTATACCTGCACTGACTCCTACCTCCGACCCGAACCGTTTCAAGCAAATCAATGAAATTCCACGTCGGTTGATCTACTGGGAAAGTGAAATCAGCTCAAATCCAGCCAATTACAAAGCTGCGGTAGACCGTATGGGAGGTGATGAGTTCACGACCCGGATGTGGTGGGATGGCGGAAATTGATCGATCTAAAGTTGAATTGCCCTCGTTTTCTAGCATTACCAAAAGCCCTGAGTTTAGGCTCGGGGCTTTTGGTATGCTGAGTAGAATGCCTTATTTTTAATCTTTAAATGACTTTCCTTTCCCAAAATGCGCCCTATTTTTCGTTCTATTTCGCTATGTGGTATCGTGGTAATTGGTTTGGCCTCCTGCCAATCCAATAATCCACTTTTTGAAAAATTAGATCCACAGGATACTGGGGTGCATTTTGTTAATCAAATTACCGAAACAGAACAAGATAATGTCCTAAATTATGAATATTTCTACAATGGGGGGGGAGTCGCCGCAGCCGATTTTAACAACGATGGCCTTGTCGATCTGTATCTCACCGCCAATCAAGGCGAGGATAAACTTTATTTGAATCAAGGGAATTTATCTTTTCAAGATATTACCGCCGCTGCGGGAATTACCTGGCATGGCGAATGGAAAACTGGGGTTACGATTGTAGACATTAATCAAGACGGTTGGCAAGATATTTATGTATCCATTTCAGGAAATGTAGATCGCCCTGATCTTCGCCGGAATAAATTGTATATCAACAATCAAAATCTAACGTTCACTGAAAAGGCTGCCGAATATGGGCTCGACAGTCCATCCTTTACCACCCAAACGATTTTTTTTGATTACGATTTAGATGGAGACCTCGATGCCTATTTACTCAATCACAATGTGAAAGATTTCACCCGATTCGATGTTCAGGCGATTCACTTTATGCGGGACTCTTTGGCTGGCGATAAATTACTGCAAAATGTGCAAGGCAAATTTGTTGATGTTAGTGCTGCCGCTGGCATCAAAGGAAATCCGATTGGATTTGGACTCGGTATCCACGTCGCGGACCTCAATCAAGATGGCTGGCCAGATCTCTATGTTTCCAATGATTATTACGAAGAGGACTACCTCTACATCAACAATAAAAATGGAACTTTTTCTGACCAAATCCATGAAAGAACGACCCACATCAGTTATTTCTCCATGGGAAATGACGTGGGGGATGTCAATAATGATTTATTGCCCGATATCCTGACTACGGATATGTTGCCCGAAGACAATAAAAGGCAAAAACTTCTCTTTGGACCTGATAAATATGAAGCCTACCTGAGTATGTTGGGACATGGAATGCAGCCATCTTTCATGCGAAACATGCTCCAAGTAAACAATGGGCATGGATCGTTCAATGAAATAGGTCAATTGGCTGGTATTTCCAATACGGATTGGTCCTGGTCGGTATTACTCGCGGATTACGATAACGATGGATTCAAAGATGTGTTTGTTTCCAATGGGTATTTGCGGGATTATACCAATATGGATTTTATGAAATTTTATGCGGATGAAGGTAGACAAGAAGGGATACCGATTTTGGATGTCATTAAGAAAATGCCTGCGACGAAAACGCCCAATTATATTTTCAAAAACCAAGGGAATCTAACCTTCACGAATGAACAAAAAAATTGGGGTTTTGCTGATCCGGTGATTTCCAATGGGGCAATTTACGCGGATTTAGATAACGATGGTGACCTTGAAATTATCACCAACAACATCAACGAACCTGCCGGCATCTACCGAAATCAATGTCGTGAGCAAAATTCAGGCAATTACCTGCAGGTTGCTCTTGAATCTGCCCAAAATACAGGCACAATTTGTTATGTTTTCTCTGGAGAACTCAAGCAAGTTCAACATCATACTCCCACGCATGGCTTTCAGAGCAGTGGTGTGCAAGCCTTGCATTTTGGTTTGGGACAACAAACCCAGATCGATAGTTTGGTGGTTGTTTGGCCGAATGGTAAAATACAAAAACAGTACAATATTACGGCTAATCAACGCATAAAAGTAACCTATGCACCCAACGCCGCATCGTTTCAATTACCCACGAACCCTCAATTTTTTCAAGAGGAGCCGGGTGTAGGCTTTACCCATCAAACAGAACCCTACAATGATTTTAGTCGGCAAATTTTGCTGTTGCACATGTACTCCTTTCCAGGCCCGCGCATGGCAGTAGGGGATGTGGATCAGGATGGCCGGGAGGATTTTTATATCGGGGGTGGAAAAAAACAACCCGGTGTTTTGTACCTACAAAAATCTCGGGGACGATTTTTACCCTCCCCACAAGAAGCCTTTAAGGCAGATGAATTAGCCACCGATACAGATGCGCAATTCATTGATGTTGATCAAGATGGTGACTTGGATTTAATTGTTTCTAGTGGCGGATATGAATATTTGCCAAACGACTTAATGTTGCAAAAGAGGATCTATCTGAATGATGGAAAGGGCAATTTTACCCGGGATTGGGAGGCTTTTGATGATATTGCTGGGGCTGATGCCACCGTGAAAGCGTTGGATGTGGATCAAGACGGCGATTTGGATCTTTTTGTTGGGGGCGCTGCTGTCCCGCACCAATTCCCAACCGTTCATGCCAGCCGATGGTACCGAAATGAAGGTGGGAAATTTAATCGTATTGACGAACCTGCGTTTTCCGCCTTAGGACAAGTCACTGATGCGGTGGTAGCTGATTTCAACTCGGATGGCTGGCCGGATTTGGTCGTGACAACGGAATGGTCTGGGATTTATTTCTTCCAAAATAACCAAGGTACTTTTACGCCCGTCTTCCCAGAATTGGCCGCCATGGGTGGCCTGTGGCAGCGAATTCATGCGCTCGATCTTGATCAGGACGGGGATCTAGATTTTGTTGTCGGGAATTACGGATGGAATACTCAGCTCAAAGCGAGCCCAACAGAACCCTTAGAGGTTCATATCGATGATTTTGACAAAAATGGACGTATAGATCCAGTTCTATCGTATTACATTCAGGGGAAAAGTTATCCAGCGTATAGCCGTGATGAACTGTCTGATCAGTTGGTTGCCCTAAAGAAAAAATACCCAACACATGAATCGTACGCTACCGCAACAATGGCCGAAATTCTCCAAGCTTTTCCAAATAGTAACCCCGAGAAAAAGTCGGTGACCCGGTTAGAAAGTGTCTTGTTGGTGAATGAAAATGGCTCTTTTGCTATCAAAAATTTACCAATTGAGGCTCAATTCGCGCCAATCTGTGCAATGACAAGCTTTGATGTGAATGGAGATGGGTATCTTGATGTATTGGTTGGGGGCAATCAATCCAAAACGCGGCTTCGAATTGGTACCGTCAACGCCAATGAGGTTCAAATTTTCCTCAATGATAAACAGGGAAATTTTCGGTACCACAGTGCTTTGGGTGTGCGTGGCGATGTTCGGGAGTTGAAAATGATTGGGGATCTCTTATTCGTTTCTATCAATCAACAGCCCTTGCGGTCGTTTCGCTGGATAAAGTAAGTGATCAGGATGGATGGGATAAAAAGCTTAGAATTACCTCCGTACCCTGTCCAGGACTACTGAGAATTTCTAGTTTCCCTTGATTTTGGGCTAAAAGTTGTTTGACTAACATGAGGCCAAGACCTGTTCCTGTTTCGCTGGCAGTGCCAATGCCGGATTGAACTAAACCAAGCTTTTGTTCCAGTTCTTTTCGTCGAGTTTCGGCAAACCCTGCACCAGAATCTTTGATGTGAACCTCAAGGTATTGTCCTCGCGTTTCGCAAAACAAGGAAATTTTACCCTTCTCAGGGGTAAATTTAATGGCATTATTGAGGATGTTTTGTAGAATAATTCGAACATGACTTTTATCCGCCGTAATCTCATACAAACATTCAGTTACCTCAATAATCAATCCTTTGGCATTGGCTTGGTAAGCTAGAATGTCAATCACTTCCTGGATGTAAAACTGAATAGAAAGCGTTTCCATGTGCGCGGTCATGCCCTCCAATTGAGTTCTTGACCATTCGAGAAGATTCGTGAGTAAACGCTCCGTTTTTTCTAATTGCTCCGAGAATAACTTTTTCAAGTGGGTACTTTCCTCCTCATCCAGGTAACCCTCTTGGTCCATATCGACAAACTGCCTAAGGTTTCCGATGGGGCCACGGAGGTCATGAGATAAAATGGAAAACAATTTATTTTTTGCTTGATTGACTTCATTCAAGTCAATGTTTTGTTTTTCAATCTTATCTTTTTGATGGGAGAGCTCTATATTGGCAAGCCGTAATGTCGTATTAAATTGATCACTAAGTTGTAGGTTTTTTCGGTATGCCCACGCCAAAGTGCCGAGTAATAAAGTTAAAATTCCCAATCCGATAGCTAAAATCCATTGAAATTTACTGGTTTGAAGAAGTAGTTTCTTGTCTTGTTCCCATTGAATTTGATCAGCTTCTGCAAGTTGCAACCGTAAGAAGTTTATTTCGGTCGACTTTTGTTGATTGTATAGGCTATCGCTATGGATTTTATTCAATTGGGCGTACGCCAAGGCTTGCCGAAGGTCGCCACGTGCTTCAAAGGCTTGACTAATGATTTGACTCGCTCGTTGCATGTCCCAATACGCGTTCATTCTTTTAGCAATTCGGTAACTTTCGTGGGCATGATCTAGAGCTAATTCGTATGCGTTCTTCTTTAGGGCTATTTCGGCTAAACCGGCATACAAAAAGGTTTTTTCCCAATTGCTTATCCGATACTCCAATCGCTTTACTTCCGAATAATAAAAAAGTGCTGAGTCAAGTTTTTGCAATTCGAAATATACGCGACCTAGTCGGTTATATGCCATACTCAGATGCGTTGTATCCTTGATTTCGAGTGAAAGTTGCGCTGTTTTAGTCAGGTTGTATTTCGCTTGTGTGTATTGATCTAGCTCCGAATACGAAATGCCTAAATTGAAATATCCACGCAACAGCATGGGGATTTGATTCCCTTGAATAGCCAATTCTAGGCATTCCTGAAATCGAACTACCGCTTTTTTATACTCATGCTGGGATAGGTGAATTAGCCCCAACCCATTCAACGATTTTGCTTTTTCCAGTGCATTGTTTTTTGTTAAAAAATATTGATGTGCTAACGTGTACCAAGCAAGGGAAGCATTGTATTTTCCACGGATATAGTCAATTCCCCCCAAAACATTATGTGCTTTGGCTTGTTGCTCTGGATTGGAGATAGACTTGGCTAGGGTTAGGGCTCTGACGGCCAGCTGATAGGCTGAGTCGGGGTGGTTGTAGCGAAGTTCTTGAGTAGCCTGCATGAGTTCATCATAAGAAGGCACACGCTCCTGTGCCCTAAGCAAAGTAGGGAAAAACAGGACCCAAATGCCAATCCAAATTTTAATGAATGTCATGCGCTAGGAGGTCAGAATCAGAGATGAAACCACAAGTTATATAAAGTTTTTATAAGGAGAAAATAACAATTCCTGAAAACGGTATCAATTTGGACTATTTAACTTTAAACGTTTATATCCAACTAAAGGTGCAGAGATCTCTGAGAAAAGCTGTCTATTTGTAGTTTGAAACGTATTTTTGTGCCATGGATCCGTTAGTTACCTTACAAACCCATTTTGGATTAGCTCAATTTAGGCCATTGCAAGCCGAAATCATTAACCATGTTCTGGCAGGTCGGGATGGATTAGTTTTGATGCCAACCGGCGGAGGAAAGTCGTTATGCTATCAAATCCCAGCGCTCGTATTGGAGGGGGTGACGTTGGTCATATCGCCGTTAATTGCGCTGATGAAAGATCAGGTGGAAGCCTTGCATACCCACGGGATTAATGCCGCGTTCGTGAATTCCAGTCAATCCAACGAAGAGCAGGATAAAATTTGGTTGGCCGCGAAGGCTGGAGCGTTAAAACTAATTTATATATCACCTGAAAAATTGTTCAGTGGACGGATTATATCGTTCTTACAGTCTATGAAGGTGAGTTTAGTGGCAATCGATGAATCACATTGTATTTCCTCTTGGGGCCATGATTTCCGTCCGGAGTACCGCCAATTGAAAGATATTCGCACCTATTTTCCCCAAACGCCTGTTTTGGCCCTAACCGCGACCGCAGACCAAGTAACTCGTCGGGATATTTGTCAACAAGTAGGTATTGCTGAGGAAAATATTTTTCTGGCTAGCTTCAATCGACCCAATTTGTCTTTGCAGGTTTTACCAGGGAAGCGCCGGATGGAGCAGATTTTCCAGATCTTATCGGCTCGAAAAGACCAGCCCGGCATCATTTATTGCCTTAGTCGAAAAGGCGCGGAACAAGTTGCGAATCAACTTCAGATGGCGGGTTATGCTGCAGAATATTACCATGCAGGTTTGAGTCCAAGCGATCGTTCACGCATTCAAGAGGCATTTCTTCGGGATGATTGCCCGATTTTGGTCGCTACCATCGCCTTTGGGATGGGCATCGATAAGTCAAATATTCGGTGGATTATTCACTACAATTTACCTGGAAACTTAGAAAGTTACTACCAAGAAATTGGTCGTGCAGGCCGAGATGGCGAGCCGGCGGACACATTTTTATTTGCTAATTTTCAAGATCGGATTCTCCGGGAAGCCATGTGGCGTGATTCTAACCTTCCGGACGATCAAAAAGAGTTACTCCAAGTTAAATTTGACCGCTTGATGCAATATGTTCAAGCGGATGTTTGTCGGCGCCGCATATTGTTGTCCTATTTTCAGGAAGTGCTTCCTCAAGATTGTGGCCGGTGCGATGTATGTCAAAATCCACCTAAACGCATTGATGGTACGATTTGGGTACAAAAAGCACTTTCTGCGATCGTCCGGAGTCGGGAACAATTGCCAATGTCAACATTGGTCGAAGTTTTGCGAGGCCAACGTACCAAGCAAGTGGTCCAAGCCGGATGGGATAAAATCAAAACTTTTGGTCAAGGTCGAGATTTGACAACGGATAAATGGATGGATGTAATCCACCAATGTCTTCACATCGGACTGCTGGATGTGGCCTATGATCATCACCATTGCCTTCGCTTAACCGCCTTGGCTTGGGAAGTTCTTAAAGGAGAACGTACGGTCGAATTGGCTACGTATCGCTCCGCGCAGGAACGTTTGGAGGCATGGGAGTCGTCTTTACCTGCTCCACAAAGCCATTCCTCGTCATCCCAAGCTTTGTTTGAACGGCTTCGGAAGGTCCGGAAACAAATTGCTGATTCCCTTTCCTTAGCGCCGTATCAAATTTTTTCCGATGCCACGATTCGTGAGTTAGCAGAGAAAGCTCCCCAACGAAAAAGTGAATTTGAACGCATTCCGGGGATAAGTCAAGAAAAATACAGGCGGTTTGGGGATATTTTTCTTCAAGAAATCTGCCAGTTTCACCAAAAAGAAACAGGGAATCGGGTAAAAGGTTCAACCTATCAAGCCACTTGGGAGCTGTACACACAAGGAATGAGTGTAGCTGAAATCTCCGAGGCTCGTCAGATCAATACTTCGACGATTTTACTTCATTTAATTCGGTTACACGAATCCGGAAAATCAATCGATTTTTCCCCATGGATTCAGCCAGAGGAGATAAAAACGATTGCAGATGTCGCAGTTCAGCTGGGACTAGGACAAAAATCGCCCATGAAACCTTTATTTGAACACTTTGAAGGTGCATTTTCGTATGATCAAATCCGGATGGCCTTGGTTTTGGGGTTATGAGCGAGGGGAGTTTAATTTTGAATTATGAATCCATGTCGTTTAGGTAGTGGATTTTTCCACGAAGTAGCCCATGATTACGGCCCTTCAGGCCTTATTTTGCTAGGGTTTGTGCCATTTTTCTAGCCTTCACAGGCTAGGTTATTGATTACACACCGTTGGTGTTGGATTAAATCAGCTAGGTGAAATTTCTTAACTAAACGACATGGATTCATAATTCATTTCAGGCATCATCACTCATAATTCACCTCACAAACCTTATCTCCCTCCCGGAGGGCAATGTTGTTTGAGGAAGCTGGTAAACAGGGTTTGTAAATGCCGACGGGTACCTTCTCCTTCGCTAATCCCATGGGCTCGGTTTGGATACGCCATGAATTGAAAAACCTTATTGTGTTTGATTAATTCATTAACCAACATTTCAGCATTTTGGTAGTGGACATTGTCATCCCCTGTCCCGTGAATGTACAATAAATTACCTTTTAGGTTCTTGGCATGGGTAACCGGGGAGCCATCAATAAAGTCTTGCAGGTTTTCCTGCGGAATTCCCATATACCTTTCTTGGTAAATATTATCATAGGTCAATTGATTGGCTACTGCGGCCACTGAGATTCCCGTTTGGTATAATTCAGGGTATTGGAACAACAAATTCAATGTGGAGGACCCACCACCACTCCATCCATGGACCGCAATCCGGCTGGCATCAAAATAAGGGTACGTCGCCAATAATTTCTCGCAAGCATAGGCTTGATCTCGGATGTTGATGATCCCAATTTTTCGGTAAATGGACTTTCTGAATTCCCGCCCTTTGGGCGCAGGAGCACCTCTATTTTCTATTGAAACATAGATATAACCATCTTGTGCCATATCGCCTGCATACAGATTATTCAAGCCTGTTCCCCACCGATCTACCACGGTTTGGCTGGCAGGTTCACCATAAACATAAAAAAGGACAGGGTATTTTTTTGAAGGATCAAACCCTTTGGGCAATGCCATCCATCCATCGAGGGTAACATTTTCTTTTGTTGTTACTTGGAAAAAACGCACATTCGACTGGCCTTTGAGTTTTACATTGTACCGGCTGGCAATGGGAGTTGACCACGAGAGTGGGGTGTGTTTTTCCAATAAAATCCATTCTTGCAAAGGACGTGTGAAGTGATTGGAAAACGAATGAAAGGCAATTTTGGCATTTGGGGCTATGTCATACGTGTGGGTTCCCTCTTGATCCACCGGTGTTAGTCGTTCGGCCTTGGCCATAAAATCCATACTTGTCCGGTACAAATACCGCTGGGTAGCATTTTCAGGTGACGCAGTAAAGTAAATCAATCCCCTTTCGTGGTCGACGGCCTCGGGTGAAATGACGTCGTAATTGCCCGGGGTTAAAATTTCAACTGATTTCCCATCTCGAGAAATTTTATATATATGTCGCCATCCATCTTTTTCACTGACCCATAGAAAGGCAGTCCCTTGATTAATAAATTCCCAACCCGCCGGGCGGTCAGCACGCCAACGCGCCCGAACATCTACCCAAGCCTCGTCTGTTTCCTCGAAAATCAATTGAGCTTTTCCCGAGACCACATCAGTAAGGTACAATTTGCTCTGATTTTGTTTTCTATTCAATTGCTGAAGCATGAGTTCCTTCGGATTGTCTGCCCATTCCATGCGGGGAATGTAATTTTCGCGCGCGTCGCCAGGTACTTGCATCCATGTAGTCTTGGTTGAGGCAATATCCACCACACCAATACGGCAGGCAGAGGGGGTTTCACCTACTTTGGGGTATTCAATAGGAATCGTAAATGCATACATGGAATCGGTCGTATTGATCATATAGAAGTCCCGAATGGAATTGGCATCAATTTGCCAATAGGCAATGCGCTTGGAGTCTGGGCTCCACCGAAATCCATCCCGGCAGCCAAACTCTTCCTCATATGCCCAGTCAAAGGTACCGTTAATCAATTTTTTGGTCCCTTTGGTTGATGTTAGTACGGTTATTTTGCCCGACTTTAGATGTTCGGTGTACAGATTATTTTCGGATACGTACGCCACATGTTGCCCATCCGGCGAGAATTTAGCAAACATCAACGAAGCCACGGGTCGAGAGCGACCTAGCTGTTTTAATTCTTTCGTCTTCCGATCAAACACATAATAATCTCCCCGGGTATCTTGGCGCCAAACCCGTTTGGAATTGGTATACAATAAGATTTTTTGACCGTCTTGTGTGATGGAAAAATCACGAATGGGTAACGGTTTATCTTGTCCCTGAGGGGTTAATTCTTGAGAACTGACCAGTAAAGTGGTGTCGCGTTCTTGTAAACGAACAATCGATAGGCCTTCTTTTTGATTGAGGTATAGCCCTTGCCCATCGGGTGTCCATTGACGAGATTGGGCATGTGTGAACATGGAAATACATACCAGCCAAATCCAAGTGAAGAGTCGTCTTGTTTGCAACATACTAAGTAGATTCATAGTTAAAAGGGTAAAATACTGCGTTTTCATCAGTTGAAAAAAAGAATGCGATGAATGTAGGGGGTTATCGTTCGTAATCCAGTTTATAGTCGCCCACGTGGATAGCCGCTTGATTAATTTTTCTTTTTTGATAGAAAAACTGAAGGGTGCCTAGCAGCAATACCAAAGGGGCTAAGCCAAAAAGAAGGTAGATAGCTGGATGACCGTTCGGTAGTTTCAAGAGGTTTTCAGTACTGAGTCCAGCTACGAATAAATACAGGGAAGTCCGAAAAAAAGCTAAAAAGGTAGTTTGATTGGCTAAATGGGTTCGTTGGATGGCCAAACGTTCGCGAAGAATGAGATCCTTGTTCATTCGGGGTAAAATATAATGACTGTGAATGTTGGGTTACTTGGAAAACTAGGGTCTGGAAATATAAGAAATAAAATTGAAGTCAACCTTATTTTAATCTAGTGATTCCTTACATGACTAGGACTTTACATGGGACTATCTACGGAAGTTTAGCATTAAATTCTGTTTGACAGACATTCCACCAAATTATGCTTAAATTGTCCCCGGTATAATCACCTAGTTGTTAAATAATTAAGTCAAATGAAAATCGGGGTTCTGAAAGAAACGCGGTTCCAAGAATGTCGGGTAGCTCTAACACCAGATGTTGTCAAATTACTGCGAAAAAAAGACTTTGAGGTGCTCGTAGAATCTGAGGCTGGCATGGCCTCTGCTTTTACAGATCAAGCCTACGAAGAGGTCGGGGCAGAGACACTGTCCCGCCAAGAGGTTTTCCAACGCGCTACGCTTTTCTTGAAAGTAAATGCCTTCACTGTCGAGGAGGTGATGCGTATGCCGGAGGGAAGTATTTGCCTTTCGTTTTTGTATGCGTATACGATTCCGGAGGTGGTACAAGCGTTTCTAGAGCGAAAAATTACCTCGTTTGCCATGGACGCGGTTCCCCGTATCTCAAGGGCTCAAAAAATGGATGCACTTTCTTCTCAAGCCAACTTGGCAGGGTACAAGTCGGTCCTTTTGGGGGCAAATGCGCTTGGTAAAATATTTCCGTTGATGATGACCGCCGCAGGGACGATCACACCCGCCAAAGTGCTCATTTTTGGGGCGGGTGTGGCAGGTCTTCAAGCCATTGCCACAGCCAAAAGGCTTGGCGCGGTGGTTGAGGTAACCGATGTACGTCCTGAAACCAAAGAACAGGTCGAATCGTTAGGAGGGCGCTTTTTGACGGTTGATGGGGCAGAAAATGTAGAAATCGTAGGTGGATACGCGAAAGAAGTTTCTGCCGACTTTTTAGCGCGACAAAAGGCCTTGGTTGAAGAACGCATCAAGGAAGCGGATTTGGTCATTACGACGGCCCTTGTCATTGGGAAAAAGGCACCAATACTCATTTCAGAGGATATGGTAAAAAGCATGAAACCGGGCGCTGTCATTGTGGATATGGCAGTTGAGTCAGGTGGAAATTGTGCTCTCTCAGTCTTGAACGAAACGGTTCAAGTCCATGGGGTTACACTCATCGGTCAAGCGAACTTACCCTCGTTACTTCCAATCAATGCGAGTCAACTTTATGCAACCAATATCAGTACGTTATTACTTCATCTGGTTACGGTAGAGGGATTAAAAGGAGAATTTGAGGAAGAAATTACCCAAGGATGCCTCATTACGCACCAAGGGAAGCTCGTACATGCGTTCACTGAAACTTTATTAAATGCTATAAAATCATGAGTATAGAAATATTTTTGGCGTTGTTATTTGTCTTAGTCACAGCCTCTTTTTTAGGGTTTGAACTGATTGCCAAGGTACCACCTACCTTGCATACACCCTTAATGTCCGGCTCCAACGCGATTTCCGGCATTACGTTAGTCGGCGCGATTTTGGCGTCCAATGAACTGGGTTTTACCGCGGTATCTAAAATTTTGGGTCTTCTCGCGCTTGTACTCGCCACCATAAATGTGGTGGGGGGGTATGCCGTTACAGATCGGATGTTAAAAATGTTTAAAAAGAAATAAAGAAAATGGCAAATAGCTGGATTCAAATAGCTTATTTACTGGCCGCTGTTTTGTTCATCCTCGGAATCAAATGGATGAATAAAACGAAAGCTGCCCGAAAAGGAAATCAATTGTCTGCCTTAGGGATGTTGATCGCTGTTATAGCGACATTGTATCAAGTAAATTCCTTAACACTCCCCGAAATCTTAGGCGGGATCTTGGTGGGTTCGGCGATCGGATTAGTCATCGCCCAACGTGTGGAAATGACTCAAATTCCCGAAATGGTGGCGCTCTTCAATGGTTTTGGTGGATTGGCCTCTGTGGCTGTCGCAACATCAGATTATTGGTACCGCCAATACGAGCTTGCTCAAGGCCTCGATGCGATCGTCGGCCCAAGTGCTATTCTGAGTATTTTCATCGGAGGCGTGACGTTTACTGGATCGATCATCGCCTTTTTGAAGTTGAATGGGAAAATCTCGGGACAGCCCATTACGTTCTCTGGTCAGCATCTCATGAATTTGGTGCTTTTTATCGGGAGCATTGTACTTGGTATTTTTGCGTTTGTAGCCGCCGAGCAGTCCATCTGGATTTTGGCATTCATTGGCGTAGCCTTGCTTCTAGGTGTTTTAACCGTTATTCCCATCGGGGGAGCGGATATGCCGGTTGTGATTTCGCTCCTCAATTCGTATTCTGGTATGGCTGCCTGTACTACTGGATTTGTGTTGAATAACTCAGTGCTCATTGTGTCTGGGGCGCTTGTAGGGGCATCCGGCATTATCTTGACCCAAATCATGTGCAAGGCCATGAACCGTTCTTTGGTGAGTGTGTTGCTTGGAGGATTCGGACAAGCACCCACCAGCCAATCCTCGGATGGGCCAGAAATCGTGGTCAAAGAGGTTGGGGTAGAAGAGGCAGCCATGTTATTCGATTCAGCTACCTCGATTATTATCGTACCGGGTTATGGTATGGCAGTGGCCCAGGCTCAACACGCGATTCGCGAATTGGCAGAACTTTGTGCCAAACGAAATATTTCCGTGAAATTTGCCATTCACCCGGTAGCAGGCCGGATGCCCGGTCACATGAACGTGCTCTTGGCTGAAGCCAATATTCCCTACGATCAATTGATTGAAATGGAAGAAATTAATGACGAATTTAGTCGAACTGACCTCGTGTTTGTTGTCGGTGCAAATGATGTGGTGAATCCTGCAGCCCGTACTAATCCGCAAAGCCCTATCTACGGAATGCCAATTTTGAATGCCGATAAAGCCCAAACCGTGATTGTCTCGAAACGAAGTATGGGCAAAGGATATGCTGGAATTGAAAATGAATTGTTCGGATATCCCAACTGCCTGATGCTCTTTGGAGATGCCAAACAGACCATTACCAAGGTGGTTGGTGAAATGAAAGAATTATAATAGGGTAATACTTATTTCCGAAAGCGAATCCAGTTTCAGACCTGGATTCGCTTTCGCATGCAGACTCTCCAAGGAAAATGAATTGAAAGAAACTTTCCGATCCCCTTAAAGTTTCCTATTTTTGCGAGCGAAATTTCATGGCCTTTTTACATAATTATTGATACCCTATGGAAATGTTACTGGTTGCCGTATTTGTACTCGGCTACTTGGGCATTGTCCTGGAACACAAGATTTCCATCGACAAGTCCTCCTCCGCTCTTCTTACAGGTGCCCTATGCTGGACCCTCGTAACGTTTATGCTGCACGATAGTGGGCATGTGAATGAAGAACTTTATCACCACACCAGCGAAATCGCAAGTATCCTCTTTTTCTTGATGGGTGCGATGACAATCGTCGAACTCATTGACACGTACGATGGATTTGATATCATCACAAACCAAATCAAAACCCGAGACCAAGTCAAATTACTCTGGATTATTAGTGCGCTGGCTTTTTTCTTGTCTGCTATCCTAGACAATCTTACCACAACGATTGTCATGGTGACATTGGTCAAAAAACTAATCGATAAAGCGGATCTTCGGTTATTATTCGTTGGGCTCATTGTCGTAGCAGCAAATGCCGGTGGTGCTTGGTCGCCTATGGGTGACGTCACCACGACGATGCTGTGGATTGGTGGGCAAATCACAGCAGGCAATATCGTCATTCAGTTAATTGTTCCTTCGTTGGTCTGTATCATCATTCCTCTTTTGGTCATAACACGGCAGGTTCGAGGAACACTGGACCCCAAAGTAATCGAGGAAGTGACTGAAAATGCGGTTCCAGAACGAGACAAACGAATCGTTTTCTTTACCGGAATTGGTGGACTGCTGTTTGTCCCGATCTTTAAAACCGTGACACACCTTCCGCCATTTATGGGCATGTTGCTCTCCTTGGGGGTTCTTTGGGCTGTCACTGAATTGATGCTCAAAAATCGTGATGAGGAAACCAAGAAAAATCTTTCCGTATACAAGGCACTTGAGAAAATTGACATGCCATCGGTTTTATTCTTCCTCGGTATTTTGCTGGCCGTGTCGGCCTTACAAACGGTTGGACTTTTGACCTCCGCCGCCTCTTGGATGACAGATACCTTCAAAAATCAAACCCTCATCGTTACGCTCATTGGTCTTTTGTCTGCTATTGTGGATAATGTGCCTTTGGTAGCCGCTTCCATGGGTATGTATAGTTTGGAGCAATTCCCGGCCGATGATCCTTTTTGGGAACTGTTGGCTCTATGTGCTGGAACGGGTGGAAGTGCCCTCATTATTGGGTCGGCAGCAGGTGTAGCCGCCATGGGTATGGAAAAAATTAATTTCTTCTGGTACGTAAAAAAAATATCATGGCTCGCACTTATTGGCTATTTTGCGGGTATTGGTACGTTCTTGCTCATGAAAGGGTTATTTCACTAATTCGACTTTTTCAGAAATCAAACCAATAAAAAAGATCTGGCCATCCGGCCAGATCTTTTTTTGTTACGCCACAGGAAATGGGTCTGCGAAAACATAACCCGTCTCCATGGCCTTGATTTCATCCTCTCGGCATAAGCACGATATAAGCTCTTCTTTGATTTGTTCCACAGGTAGGTCTTGGCCAATAATCACAAGTTCATTCTGCCGATCACCAAAACGTTTGTCCCACCGCCCTTCAATCAAGGTTTGGTTCTCAAGGAATGAAGCATAGTGAATCCGCTGGTTGAATGGCATACTTGCCCACCAAACCCCCGCCGAATCCGCACGAAGTGACCCGCCCGCTTGGCTCCAGTTCAACGCTTGGTCTTGCCGACTGGCCAACCAAAACAAACCTTTCGAGCGTAGGATTCCTGCATACCAATCCGCTTGGATGTAGTCCCAAAATCGGGTTGGATGAAACGGCCGTTTATCTCGGAAGACAAAACTGGTAATCCCATATTCTTCCGTTTCTGGCGTATGATGCCCACCCTCGAGCTCTTTAATCCACCCCGCCGATTGCGATGCTTGCTCAAAATTAAATCGACCCGTACCGATTACTTTGTCTATCGGTACTCGACTAAATGTACTTTCAATGATTTCTGCTCCGGCATTCAATGCCCGAATCACAGATTTCAATTCACCCAATTGAAATGAGGATACTAAATCAACCTTATTCAGGATAATCACATCCGCAAACTCTACTTGATCTGTTAAAAGATTGACCAAGGTGCGTTGATCTGACGGATCCTCATTTAATTTGCGACTCCATACCGTGTCCACCGAACCAAAATCTCGTCCAAATTCGACCGCATCCACAACCGTCACCATGGTGTCAACATAAGCCCAAGCCGATAGATCAACGCCCGTGGTTTCATCCACAAATGAAAAGGTTTGAGCAACCGGTACGGGCTCCGATATCCCTGTTGATTCGATTAATAGGTAATCAAATCGGCCCTCACGTGCCAGTTTCTCTACCTCAATCATCAAATCCTCTCGCAATGTACAGCATATACATCCATTGCTCATCTCCACCAGCTTTTCCTCTGTTCGATGCAAAATGCCTTCATTTTGGACCAATTGCGCATCAACGTTGATTTCGCTCATGTCATTGACAATGACGGCCACCCGCAACCCAGATTTGTTGTGCAGGATGTGCTGAAGCAATGTCGTTTTGCCCGCGCCTAAAAATCCAGATAAGACCGTAACAGGTAATTTTTTCATAGTGATTAATTTATGCAACAATGTTGCAATTATAAAGAAATTACCTAAATAATGCAATTATTCGGGAGGTAGATCTAGGGATCTTATAAAAAATAGTAACTTGGGTCTGTTTAACCATTACTACCCTTATGACAGAATCTTCAGGCGCTTATCGGTCCGCTTTGTTTACTTTAGTCTCCGTTTGGTTTTTTTGGGGCTTTGTGGCGGCATCCAATGGGATACTCATTCCCTTGTTTAAAGAAAAATTTTTACTTCAGCAATGGCAATCACAATTAGTGGATTTTGCCTTTTATATTGCCTATACCGTAGGTTCGCTGCTTTACTTTGCCATTTCTGCCATTTGGAAGGGAGACATTTTAAATCGGATCGGGTATAAAAATGGTATTGTGTATGGTTTGGTGATTTCAGCTGTCGGTACCTTGATTTTTATCCCAGCTGCAAATGCAGGCTCATTTACACTTTTATTGACGGGTCTGTTCATTGTTGGATTGGGCTTTTCGCTCCAGCAAACAGCAACACAGCCGTACATGATTGCATTAGGTGATCCGGCCACAGGTGCTCAACGAATTAACTTGGGAGGTGCTATGAATAACTTTGGTTCTACCATAGGACCTGTTCTGGTGAGTGTAGCCATTTTTGGGGCTGTTTCCGAGGATGCTGCCGCGCAAGCTACCATAGATTCTGTCAAAATACCCTATCTCGTTTTAGGATTTTTGTTTGTTGCAATGGCTTGGTTTTTTTACCGATCGCCACTTCCCGAAATTCGAAATACGGAAACGGTTGATATTGGCTTTGGTGCCCTAAAATACCCTCAATTGATTCTTGGGATGGTGGGTATTTTTATGTACGTAGGTGTTGAGGTCACGATCGGTTCCAACTTGGGTGAGTTCCTGTATCAGACGCAAAACCTAGACTCGTCGCAGGTTTCACCCTACATTTCCTTATTCTGGGGAAGTATGATGATGGGCCGTTGGACTGCTTCAATTCCCAATTTTTCAATGTCCAAACGCATGAAAAGCATTCTGATGTGGGTCGTGCCGTATGTAGCTTTTGGCATTGTTCTCTTGGTCAATGCCTTACGAGGAAGTGATGTGACCGTGATGTATCCGTATGCTTTTTGTATTCTATTCCTGATTTTTGCCTTTTATTTATCGGAAGATAAGCCAGTGAAGACGTTAATTGTGTTTTCTGGTTTAGGACTGTTATCGGTTTTGATTGGCCTCCTAACATCGGGTTATATCGCTCTTTTTGCCTTTACGAGTGGAGGGTTATTTTGCTCTGTGTTGTGGCCCTCCATTTTTTCTTTGGGAACAGCCGGACTTGGGAAGTACACAAACCAAGGAGCCGCTTTTTTAATCATGATGATTATTGGTGGGGCTATCGTTCCGGTGATTCAAGGGTATGTGGCAGATCAAGTGGGAATCCAGCCCTCCTATATCGTTGCCATTGTTTGTTTTGGCTATTTGATGTTTTTTGGATGGCGTGTTCGAGGTGTTTTGCAAAAACAAGGGATCGATTTTGACAAAGCCGTGGCGTCAGGGAAATCAGGGCATTGAGATCAATTATGATCAAAAAAAGGGAGCAAATCACAGGTCTGCTCCCTTTTTTTGATATCCATATACCTCTTTTAACGTCATCGTCTGGCCGTGATTGCCCATCGCGACCTCGATATCCTCCATCGTAAATTGACTCGGATGTGCATACCCACACGCATGGGTAATTTCCATGACTTCCTTGGTGAACGTCTGAAGGTAATTGGCAAATCGGACACTTTTTAATGCCGGATCCAGTCCTGACGTTAGCCATGTATTGTTCGTGGCTATCCCCACTGGACAGCGATTGGTATGGCAAATTTGAGCTTGGATACAGCCAATTGCGAGCATCGCTTCTCTCGCCACTTGGATCAGATCTGCACCCATAGCCATGGCCATGATGGCACTATCGGGAAGCCCCAATTTCCCCGAGCCAATGAATACAACGCGATCCGTTAGACCAGCTTCCTGAAACGTTTGGTATACTTTCGAAAAGCCATATACCCATGGAAGGGAAACGTGGTCTGCAAAGGAGCGCGGTGCTGCCCCTGTTCCACCTTCTCCTCCATCAATCGTGATGAAATCAGGGCCTAAGTTGGTCTGGGCCATGTATTGAGCCAATTCTTCCCAATAAGCCAGTTTCCCAACAGCAGCTTTGATTCCCACAGGCAGCCCGGTGGCCTCTGCTAGGGATTCAAGCCAATTCACAAGAGATGGAATGGAATCAAATGTTCGATGAAAAGCAGGGGAAAGTGCATCTTCTCCTTCCGGAATCCCCCGAATCGCAGCGATCTCTGCCGTTACTTTTTTTCCGGGCAATACGCCTCCTTTGCCCGGTTTAGCTCCTTGAGATAATTTAATCTCAATCATGCGAATTTGAGGATATTGTTGAGTCAACGATACCAACTTTTCCAATGAAAAATCGCCATTAGCTTGTCGAGCACCGAAATAACCAGTTCCCAAATGGAATACCACATCAGCACCGTGCGCATGCGCAGGCGCAAATCCACCCTCACCCGTATTATGGTAACAACCTGCCATGTGGGCTCCCTGATTGAGTGATTCAACGGCCTCTTTGGATAACGACCCATAACTCATCGCACTGATATTGATAATGGACGTTGGTCGATAGGGACGTTTACGATTGGGGCCTACCGTTTTGGCCGCCGGACACCGATGCAACAACGCTAACTCCTCTTGAGAAGGGCGATATGGCAGTAGGGCTGGCTTGATAAAAATATACCCTGGAGCATGCAGGTCCTGATCCGTACCAAAACCTGTATAATTATTCTCTCGTTTCGCCGAGGCATAAATCCAAGCACGCTGCTGGCGATTAAAAGGCAGTTCCTCTCGGTTATTCGCCACTATATACTGACGCAATTCTGGACCAATACTCTCAAGCCAGTACCGGATGTGCCCAACAATCGGAAAGTTATGCCGAATGGTATGTTTCTTTTGCCAACGATCTCGAATGGCTACTGCAACCAAAAATAGAATACCATACCAATACCATGAAATATCGACTAAAGACATAATAAAAGTTTTATATAAAAACGTTTATGTATAAATCTTATTCTATCTTATAGGGTCTTATTTTTTCTTTTTTTTCGGTTTTGTTCGATCATTTTCCTCAATTAGTGCTTTCCAATCAAAAGTACGCGTAGGGTCCTCGGAGAATAATACGGTCTCTTGGTATGCACTTAAATCAATGTTCAGTACCTCGATGGGTTGTTCTAAATAGGTTTCGATGGCGACAAGTAGGGGTTTTTCCTCCGCACTACAAAAGGTATAGGCTTTGCCTTTAGCCATGCCTCGCCCCGTTCGGCCAATCCGGTGGATATAATTCTCTGTTTCCTCGGGCACGTCATAGTTGACCACGTAGTCCACACCCGGCAGGTCAATACCGCGTGCACTGACATCTGTGGCAATCAACAAGGCAATCTTGCCTTCTCGGAACTGACGAAGGACATCAAACCGCTCCGTCTGCAACTTATCTCCATGAATGGTTTCACTGCCAATGCCAACGCGTTGTAATGCTGCTTTGACACGCTCTGCCCGTACTTTCGTTCGAACGAACACAATCCCACGTCCTTGCGGATTTTCTTTTATCAAACGCTCTAAGAAAAAACGTTTATCATCCTGCGCGACTGTCGTAACTACGTGGTGGATGTTTTTATTGATTCGTTGACTTGGGGAGATTTGGATACGCAAGGCATTCCGAACGACCAAATACGCCATTTTCTTAATTTCGTCGTTTAAGGTAGCCGAGAAAAAAAGTGTTTGGCGTTTTGATCCAATTTTCCGCAAAACAGATTGAATATCATCAAAAAAGCCCAGGGCCAACATGCGATCAGCCTCATCCAAAATCAAGGTATCGATGTAGGTGAGGGGTAAATAGCCTTGATGAATCAAGTCAAATAACCTTCCTGGTGTGGCAACCACGATATCTACACCATCCAAAAGAGATTTTATTTGGGGATCTTGGTCTACCCCCCCCATCAGCGAAATCGTTTTTACCTTGGTATGCCGCCCGAGTTGCTGAAAAACCTGGGTGATTTGTTGGGCCAATTCCCGGGTAGGGACCATCACCAAAGCGCGAATGCCCGAGGAGCGACGACTGCTCTTTTTCTGTTGAATTTGGTGAATCACAGGTATGGCAAACGCAGCTGTTTTTCCCGTACCGGTTTGTGCCACGGCCATGACGTCTTCTCCATTCAAAATCGAAGGAATTGCCCGATATTGAATATCAGTTGGTCGCTTAAATCCTAGGTCGGCCAAATTTTGCTTTAGTTCCGGACTTAACCGGTAATCATCAAATTTCATTCTATCTCAATCTTCATCTAGGTAAAGTTACTCATTCTTGGGAAATAGATTTGGATTTATCCTGAAACTAGCGGTAATTTATGGTCAATTCAACGATTGCCTTTCACCTAAACGGGCAAAATACAACAAATGAAACCTCAACCACTTCTCCTCGCTAAAATCGTAATTTGCTTACTTTTAGGCCTTAATTCTGCCGTATATGCGCAATGGGAGGCGCAAAAAAGTCCGCAGGCGGAATTGCCCGCCTCCCTAAGATCCAAAGCTAAAGGGATGCCTTCGCTATCTGCCATACGTTTTTCATCGTTGGACTCTATCCAATTAGCACCCAAATCCGCAGATGTGCAAACACTGGGTTTACCCATCGAGGGTGCCTCCGACATGCAGCTGCAACTGTCCGAAGCCAACCCACTTGCGCCTGAGTTTTCCATCCTACTGTCCTCTGGGACCTCGTATACGCATGCAATGCCTTCCTTTTATTCTGGGACTGTCAGGGGACAAAAAAAATCGCACGTGGCATTAATGAAAACTGGCCGAGGTTGGGAGGGGAGTATTCAAACCAATACCGATCACTGGACGATTGGTCAAGTTCGGCAGATGAAAGATGCACCCTATGTTTTGTATAAAACCAGCGAAGAAACTGAAGTCGAACCCATAGGCTGTTTGGGGGAAGTGCCAATGGAATCTCCAGCGGTCCCTAAAGGAAAAATAATGGCGCCAAAAGCATTTACTACCTGCCGTTCCATTACTGTTTTTTTAGAAACAGATTACTTTACCTACCAAGCTTGGGGGAGTAATACCGCCTATGTGGTAAATCAGCTCTTGGCTACATTTCATCAAGTAAGTCAACTTTATGCCCAAGATGGAATTTTGTTGCAATTGAGTGGTATAAAGATTTGGGATACCCCAGACCCTTGGACCGGCTTAACCTCAGCCAGTGACGTGCTTAATGCTGTGCGGCTACACTATACGGCATTACCCGAGACATTTCCTGGAACCATTCATCACTTTGTGTCCGCGAAAAGGTTAGGTGGTGGTGTGGCTTATCTTTTCACAGGCGGTCCAGCCGTTTTTGGAACTATGATGCAACGGGCTGTATTTGCCTATGGAACGAAAAGCGCTGCTTTCGGTGTGAGTGGGAGTATCAGCGATCAAATTGTTTCATTACCTACCTATTCTTGGTCTGTTTACGTCATTGCCCATGAAATTGGCCACAATTTTGGATTGCCTCATTCGCATTCTTGTAGCTGGCCGAACGGAGCCATCGATAACTGCGGCCCCACGGCTGGTTATGGTTATGAGAATACCCCATGTAACAATCCCGCTCCGGCTACTCCTGCCAATGGGGGCACGATCATGAGTTATTGCCACCTGGTATCGGGTGTCGGGATCAACTTCGCCAATGGTTTTGGTCCTTTACCCTCACAAAAAATGTTAGCGGAAGTGAATGCAGCCCCAGGACTAAGTTCAGGTGTTGCTCCACCTGTAGCCGCCTCTCAACAAACTTGCATGCCGACTTCTTTTACCCTAACAGCTGCCGGATGTCAAGGCGGTACCTACCGGTGGTACAACCAAGCGGTGGGGGGAACACTTTTAGCCACAAGTGCCACGTACACGACACCTGTTATTTCTGCCACCACGGCCTATTTTGTAGATTGTACTTATGAGGATTGTGGTACTTCTCCGCGCCGTCAGGTGAATATTACGTTTGGTGTTGGGGTGATGCCTTCTCCTCTTGCTCAGCAAAATCTGGAATGTAATACTGAGGTGGGGACTTTGCCGTTTGCCGTGACTGGAAATTGCCCCAGTACGCAAGTTCACTGGTTTGCGTCACTCGAATCGGCTACCTTACTAGGTACAGGAAATTCCCTCGTTACATCACCTTATCGGAATTCGTCCATTTATTATGCGCAATGTACTGGCCAAAATGGATG
>Ga0209812_10000170_pt1 | contig 60059 bp, 64 predicted proteins | sample JI71714BDNA_FD_187502 | JGI IMG/M metagenome (GOLD analysis project Ga0209812, IMG submission 187502) | Wastewater effluent complex algal communities from Wisconsin, to seasonally profile nutrient transformation and Carbon sequestration -... | ecosystem: Engineered > WWTP > Effluent > Algae...
TTTGATTTTCAACTGCTTTAGTTTCGCCTTTTGTTTAGCAATTTTGAGCATGCTCCGGCTAATGTCGCTGCCTACGACTTCAAAGCCTGCCTCGACGAGCCAAAAGACTTGAGAACCGGTGCCGCAAGTAAGATCAAGAACTGTAGCAACATGATGTTCTTTTAATATTTTCTCTAAAAGCGCATTGATGGCCTTCGAATTATTTTCATTAAATTCATCATAGCACTCAGCCCTTGTGTTATAATAAGAGGCTTTTGCAGTGGTATGTTTAATTGTTTTCATATTCACCTCTGGCTTAGTATTCGTATATGATTCATAATGGTCTCTGCTGCATCTTCCGGGCTTAACTTGCTGACATTTACCGAGAACAAATTAGGGTGGGAGATAGAGATAAGTGGCCCATTATCTTCGGCATCAAGTGGATCAATTGATTTCCACCTTTCTCGTCTTTCTGGTCGCGTCAGGCGCTTTAGATGCTCTTCTTTGCTAATTTGAATTTGTACTGGAACAAACAATGAACCTCGCATTTGGGCTATTTGTTGCACTTGTCCGTAAAGTTCTCTATCTTCATCGGTATCTGCCAAACAGTTTGTAAGCACATAACTATTTTTAGTATGATGGGTCAGGAAATCGAAAACCTCAGCCCTTATGCGAGCGATAGTGTCCCAAGCAAAATCAGGTATTTTGGCATATCCGTCATATTGCAATAGCTCAAAAATAGGATTATTGATCAGCTGATTATCGCACACTATAAAACCATGCCTTGATGCTAGTTCTTTAGCTATAGTGTATTTACCGACCCCTGGCTTGCCGGTTAAATAGATGATGGTTGTTGGTTGTGTCATATCATCACGCTCCTAAATACATCTGAAGCCGGCGTTTTCAGCCACTGAGGCACGAGCTCTCGCAAAGGCTCAGCTCTAAAATCAATTTCAGATAATTGATGCAAGGGAGCCCAGATTAATTCAATATGCTTTTCAAGCTGGGGAATTTTATGATTGCTTTTCAAAGATTCTGATTCAGCCTCAAAAATAAAATTATATTCATGGTTGTGACAGATACTGCTATGACCAGGTTCGAAGCTGTATTCTAGACATCCTAAAAATCTCTTGATCTTGCAATGAGCTCCAGTTTCTTCCATTAATTCACGAAGGAGCGATGTTTCAACAGATTCCCCATGCTCAACATGACCTCCTGGGAGAAAATAAAAACTGATAGGCAAATCAAGTGTTCTGCAAAGCAAAATATGCTCTTGATCTATTATTACGCCTCTGCTCAAAACATGAATATTGTTCTTATTCATATGATCCCTCTATCAATTACAGTTCCTTGGTGATAGAGAATCTTCCAATCACCATTTATTCTTCGCCAAATTGTTGATCTTCTTGTTACTCTTGTTTTGTCTTGGATAAGAACATATGTCAGCAAATAATTATTTGGTGCGATTTTTGTGAGCACAAAGTCTTTTGCTTCCCAAATATCTTGATAATTTGGGTTGTTATAGCGCTCCAGTAGGGTTTCTATAACATCTTGTTTGGTGTAGGCATTACCTGATGCCCCAACTTCCCAAAACTCATCGCACATTTGGTTTTCAATATTTTCTTTTGTTTTTCCAAATTTTTCTGGATGATGGAAGATTGGCTCTCTTGACTTAAGTTCATCGAGGATTTTGTTTTGATAGCATTCTTTCCAGTCTGCTGGTGCATCAGACCTAAAGCCATCCCACAGGTAGCCACCATATGGTTCCAATATCTTTGCCACAATAGTCTCAACCGCCGTAGAATCACCTGTTTTAACCAAGCTTTCAAAAGCTGTAGTCCATTCTTCAGCAAGCTCTGGATTTTCTTGTTTTAAAAGGCGTATCAATGATTTACCGCTAGCCGTCCATTTTGCCCTGGCTCTAAAATAAAACTGTAGAAGTGGTTCAAACAAATGAACGGCAGAGATTATTTGCTCTTCTTTATTTTTAGGAGACTTAATATCATCCAGAATATCTGTAATGAGAAAACGCTCTTTATCTATTTGAGCCTGGTTCCATGTATCTGGGCCATTTGCTAAAGCATCAGCAGCGATAGACTTAGCTTTGATACTCACAGAGTTTTGCACTAATATTTCTTGGCCCTGTAGGATCATATTAATGAGCGCAGGCTTACCATCGCTTGCCTCAAGTTTGCCGCAGAAATACCGCAAGGTTTCTAGATCGTGAATAAATGCATCAATAGGCCAACCATCATAAGTAAAAGCTTCTCGATAAGCATTTGGTACCCGTTCATACACAATCACAAGATCTAAATCAGATGTACTTGTTCCTTGGTTCGCTGCAACTGATCCTGCCCAAAATACGGCTTTAGCATTAACGTAGCGTTCTTTGATAAGTTTTTGGATGGTTGGTAACGGATCGTTTCTTGTGGTTAAATCCTTTAACATCCAAATATTAGATTTTGTTTGAAATTGCTCAAATATTTTAAATCTAGCTTTTTTAAAAGACTTAATAGCAACAGGATTATCTTTTGATGGATCAATTAGGCACCAATCAAAATGTGGAGCTAATATCTGTTCTTCAAATTCATTTAAAATTCTCGTTCCCCACCCTTTATGTAAGAACGGTTGCTCTCCGATAAATAAATCTACACCGCATATAGAGCCAGAAATAGCGCTCAAATCTAAGTGGTTACTTTCAGCAAAATCATGAGCATTATAAGCTTGTATGTAACCTATCATTTCTTCATCTAAACAGATGACGTAAGCGTATGTTTTGTGGTTTGAATTTTTTGAGAGAGGGATGCCGTGGATGTGTTTACCAAATTTTTCTTTCACCAAATCCATTGTATAAGTCACATCTTGGTCCCCACCTACGCTCAAAGAGCTTCGGTCGGCAGGCCACCATTTTTTGACGTGCGGCGACTCCAACCACTTTAGCAGTAGTGGAAAATGGCATTCATGCAGCGGTTTGAAGGTGATGGTCATAATCTACTCCTGCTTTTCTAAGACTCTAAATGCTCCCGGCGCAGGGGTATCATCCACAAACTTGAGTATTCTGCGTGCCGCTTCAAAAGGAGAGATAGCAGTTGTATCAATCTTAAAGTCATATGAATTTAGGGCGCCTTGATGCACTCTATCGATCTGATCATTTGAGAGGCCAATAGAGCGATCACGCCTTAAAACTTCGCGCTCTTGCATCACTTCTAGATCACAAAAAACGCCGATGTAATAAACTGCGTGAGCCTTTAACTGCTGGACGTACGCTTTTAGGGCTTCTTCATCAAACAATACTTCATCGATAATGAGGTTGTTTCCGCATGTAGCTATCATTTCAGCAAACTGCGGCATAACGCTAAATAGTTTTGCTCCTTCTGCCCCTGATTCGGCATAGCACGTAGGGCCGCGATCATTTTGCCCTGGAATAAATTTCAGGTATGGATCGATTCTTCCGAATGGAATCATATCAATGAATGTATCAACACCAAAACTTAGCCAAAGCTCTGGGCTTTCATGCCCTATAGCCTTTGCTATGGAAGTCTTTCCGCTAGAGCCACATCCATTTAAGAAAATAATTTTACTCATGCCCCGTCCGCTATTTGTTGCCCGCAAATGCCGCGCAAATGTTCATCAAAGCCTTGCTTATTTTCCCCTAAACTCACAAAAAAGGATTCTTCGGCTTTGAGTAAATCCTTTGCAGCCCCTTGTATCTTAGCGCTACCTGCATCTGTTAATTCTGAAAACTTCGATCGTTCGTCGCCTTCTTTTTGGGAGCGCTTCAAAAGCCCTCTTTTTTCCAAAGCCCTCAAAACCTGAGATGTCATCGTCACGTCAAAACTCAAAAACTTAGCGAGGTCATTTTGTGATACATCAGCTCCATCTTTCTTCAAAAACCCAAGCGTCATAAGCAGCATAAACTGAACACCCGTTAGATCATGAGGCAACAACGTGCTTTCAATCTTGCGCTTCCACGCAAAATAGCTCGAGTAGAGCAAGAACCCTGACACTTCATTCATGTTGATCCACTCTACGCTCTTTGAGCTTCGGGCGGCAGGCCAGTTCGTTTTTGATGACTTTTTCATTGCATGACTCTCCAATTAGTTAGCTGGTTTGCTTTGTTGGTTGATATTAGCTCTGTGCTGATACATGTAAATGATCTCCTTTAAACAATTATTTTTACGCGTTACATACTGTCTACGCACAGAATATATTTGCGCGAAAACCCAAAGTATGTCAAGATATATCTGTTTTTGCTCAGTCAAAAGACTGATCAAGGCTGCACATAAGGGGCAAGAAATAATTTTTGGAATTGATGAGATGACGACACTTTTTGATTTACATGGAAAAACAGCCATCATTACCGGGGCTTCAAGCGGTTTGGGGGAACAATTTGCCCGCTCTCTATCTGGTGCGGGTGCACGAGTGATATTGGCTGCTCGCCGCATTGATAAATTAAACACCTTAGCTGCTGAGCTTAATAACGCTAGAGCCATTCAGATGGATGTATCAGACAAGCAATCCGTAAAAAGTTGCTTTGCAGAGCTAGATCAAGCAGGAGAGAGGATCGATATATGCGTTAATAACGCCGGAATTGCTATCCTTACGCCTATTTTTGACGAAGATGATAACGATAACTTTGAGTCAATTGTTCAAACGAACCTGATGGGCGTGTGGCACGTCACTAAGGCAGTGGCAAACCACATGAAAAACCGTGGTATTCATGGCTCGATTAGATTATTAATGTCGGCAGTGTGAATGGAGATGCCATTCCTTATAAGGAAGCAACGGCTTATGCAACCTCTAAGGCGGCTGTGATTCATATGGCAAAATCTTTGGTGACCGAGTTATCAAGGCACAAAATTCGAATTAATTCTATAGCCCCTGGTCTTTTTCATACTCCTATGACAGATCACAAATTGGGTAATGATCAACAACGACAAGAGTTTGCTGAGCAAATTCCTATGGGTTTTGTTGCAACACCAAAAGATTTGGATGGCGCTTTGCTGCTACTCGCTTCAAATGCGCATTCTTCCTATATCACAGGATCATGCATTACTGTTGATGGCGGTAAATCTTTTGGAACATCCTGGGGGTCATAAAATGCAACAATCATTACCAAAAACACTTTTTCCATTTATATGGCATTTTTTGAAAGAGCATAAAATGATCGTATATATGGTTATATTTTTATCAATTATTGCTGGTTTTTGGGGGCCATTTAACAGCGTATTAATTAAGCAATTGATAGATTTGTTGCCAAGTGTAAATGATGGAAATGTGGCAGTGCTTGCAATTCCTGCAAGCCTAATTGTTCTAAATTTTATCGTCTTTGATAATTTTACGTGGAGAAGTGTTAATTATATTTGGGCTAAATATGTGCCGGTAGTACAAAACAAAATTATTGCCGTGATGCTAGACTATGCCTTATCGCAATCTCATGGTTTTTATCAAAATACCTTATCCGGCAAAGTCTCAAAGCAAATTACTAATTTATCGGATGGCGTAATTGACATTATAACTTATAAAATCACGAATTTTTTACGAGGCGGTTCTTTGCTACTCGCGGCATTTGCGGCCTCTTATTATGTTAATTCAATTTTCTGCATTATATTGATCGCATGGTTTATAATTTTTGCTAGCGTGAGTATCTCCATGTCCAAAAAGATTGTAAATCTTGCAGATAAATTAGCTTCAGCGGAAACTGTAGTTGTTGGTGAGTTGGTCGACTGCCTATCTAATCATTCTAATGTCAGAATTTTTGGACGCAAGATCTATGAGAACTTAAGGATGATGCCATTCTTTGATGGCCAGCGGAAAGCCTACTATTTGTTAAATATTTACTCGTGTTTGCTGTATTGTATTCAAGGTGGCCTGATTAGCATTATGATGGGCTTTACAGTTTTTTCACTGGTCAAGTTATATGGAAATGGTTTAGTTACAATCGGCGATTTTGCTCTTATTCTTGGTTTATCCATGGAAACTGGTCATATGACTTGGTTTCTAATGTCTGAAGTTGATCATTTTAATAAAGCCGCGGGTAAATGTAAGCAGAGCCTCGTATCACTGGTTGTTCCTCTGGAAATTCAGGATAAAGCTGACACTGCAGCCTTAAACTGCACACATGGCCAAATCACATTTGACAACGTCAAATTCCATTACAAGGGAACTGAGCCTCTTTTCCAGAATAAATCTATCGAAATTAAAGCCGGTCAAAAAGTTGGGCTTGTTGGTTATTCAGGAGGCGGTAAGTCGACATTCGTTAATTTGATCCTCCGCCTTTATGATGTGACGGATGGGGCTATTTTGATTGATGGTCAGGATATTAGGGACGTCACCCAAGATTCTTTACGTAGTTGTATTGCTATGATCCCACAAGATCCATCATTGTTTCATAGAAGCTTGATGGAGAATATTCGTTACGGACGAGCAGATAGCACCGATGAAGAAGTAATTGAAGCTGCTAAAAAGGCTCATGCTCATGAGTTTATTTCTATGTTGCCGCAATGTTATGACTCACTGGTTGGAGAACGAGGTGTCAAACTTTCCGGTGGCCAGCGTCAACGTATTGCTATCGCCAGAGCTATTCTTAAAAACGCACCAATTCTTATTCTTGATGAAGCTACATCCCAACTTGATTCTGTGACTGAAAGCTTGATCCAAGAATCCTTATGGGAGTTGATGCAAAATAAAACCACAATCGTCATTGCCCACCGCTTATCAACATTGCTGCATATGGATCGCATCCTGGTTTTTGACAAAGGCAAGATTGTAGAAGATGGCACCCACAGTGAACTTCTTGCCAAAAGCGGACTTTATAAGCACCTTTGGGATGCTCAGGTTGGTGGGTTCTTAGGAGATGAAAAAACGGAGAATGAAGTATGAAATCTTCAGTAAATATTCAATACACATCCACACCCGCAAGCGCAGATATCGATTTTCTAACCCAAAAAATCAATCAAGAGACACTCTCATTCGGCGAAGCCCATCCTTTCGCATTCTTTATTCGAGATGAGAAGAATCAAATTATTGCAGGCTGCAATGGCAGTGTGATTTTCGGCAGCATTTATACGGATCAATTCTGGGTACATCCCGATCACCGCAAGAAAGGTTTAGGACATCAATTGATGGAAGCAGTACATGACTATGGCCGCAAGTCAGGATGTACCATGGCAACCGTTGCAACGATGAGTTTCCAGGGTGCTAAATCATTCTATGAAAAATTAGGGTACGTAACTGATTTTGAAAGGCAGGGCTATACGCAAAATTCCAGCTGCATCTTTTTAAAGCGGAGCTTGTAATGTTTAAGGTTGATTGGGAGAAAACAAGTGTCATATACCAGCTGCCAGAAGGCATGGTAGAGAAAATGGTGCGCTTTGCTTATTCTGATAAAAAACTTATCTCAAGTGAATTGATTGCTGGTGGATGCGCTAATCTCAACATTAAAATTCAGCTAGAAAATGAAAATCAGCCACTGATTTTGCGTGTTTATTTGCGCGATAAAGATGCAGCTGACCGAGAACAAAAAATAGCCGCATTAATCAAAGAAACTGTGCCGGTGCCGCTAACACATTATATAGGCGAGCTTGAAGGATATCGCTTTGCCATTACAGATTATATTCCTGGCATATCGCTTCGAGATTTTTTACTTAAGCGTGCACCAGATGATCTAAGTGCAATCATGTATCAGGTGGGCACGATTCTCTCAAAAATCACAGCTTATGACTTTCCAAAATCTGGGTCTAGATTTACAAAAATCACCCCTCATTTAGAACTCATATTGCCAATGCCATAGGGGGAATGACCTCAAAAGCGCCTGTCATTTAAAATTCACAACACCAGTGCTATGTGGCAAATGAGCTTAAAAATTATTTTTATCCAAAGCTCACAGCACCAATCCCACATGGTGAATATTCTGAAAATTCCTCTTCATTTTGATCCCATTCCTACATCTCATCTGGGTGATCTTATTTAATTTTCTAGAAGTCTGATTCTTTGTTTTTGAGTGGGCTTATTTCCAGGCCCTTACATTGCCCGAAGTCTTATTTGATTCAGGCGCGTCCGGTCTGAAAAACCGCCAAAAATCGCATCCTTGAAGCATGAACCAATCAAGGAGGCTTCATATGAGATCACGTAATAACTACTCAGGTTTAGAGCCTGAGATTGTCAAACAATTGAAATACCACGCCTGGCGCTTAAAGCAAATGAAATGCTTTTTATCCCAGGAAATTGAAGACATTGAACAAGACTTACTGCTTGAGATTTGGCCGGCTTTATCTAAGTTCGACCGCTCAAAAAGTAGTCTTGCAACCTTTGTCGATAAACTTCTTACCCGCCGCAGCAACAATTTGATTCACAAGCAAATGTGCATCAAACGGGGCGGCAAAACCCAAACCTTATCTTTGGATCAAGAAGATGAGAACGGCCAGACCCTCATGGATTATTTGGCTGATGATCATTGCTTTGAAGATGAGATTAGCATCCGCATTGATGTGAGTAAGGCGATTGATCAATTGCCGGAAAGCTTTCAAGCGCTTTGTGAGCAGCTAAAAATCTTCACGATCACGGAAGTATCGCATATGAGCGGGCGCTCAAGAGCCGCCATTTACCGCGATCTAGAACTCATGCGGCCCATGTTTTTTCCCACGTCTGTTTACATCAGAAGGTGCGACTCGCCACGGCGAAGCCTTTTGGCGTAGCTGGGACAATTTTTTCCCCAATGCGGAATATAACAACCATACCAAGGAGAACTGTATGCAAAACTTAATACCACTATCGTTTCTGGACGAAGCCAAATCTACTGAAATCAGCCAGCTTTCTTCAGATGATTTACGCTCGCTGATGGAAAGACTGACTGAAATGGCCGAGTGCCTTAAAAAGCGTAAAACCCTTTTAGAAGACGGCCTGGGTCTCAAATTCACCCAAACAGCGCAGGACAAATTAAAGCTAGATGGCAGGGATACCTGGACCATTCGCTTTGATGACGGCGCTTACACCATCGTCGCTGAAATGCCAAAAAAAGTGGTTTGGGATCAAGAAAAACTCGAAACCATCATCGATAAAATCCCCGCCGGTGAACGCAAGCACTACGTCAAAGCCACCTATGCCGTTGATGAGCGCAAATACCTTAGCTGGTCTGATGACCTTCGCAAATTCTTTGATGAGGCACGCAGTGTCCATTTAGGCAAACCCAAATTTCAAATTATTGATGGAGGTAACGAATAATGAGCATGAAAATTATCAGCGCCGATCAGCGCTTAACACAACAAACCGGCGTCAAAATGGTGATCTTTGGCGGCTTTGGAATCGGCAAAACTCGGCTGCTTACAACGCTTGATGAACCAACCCTATGCATCGATTTAGAAGCCGGTTTACTTGCAGTTCAAGACTGGCAGGGTGACGCCATTAGCATCCGCACTTGGAATGAAGCGCGGGATATTGCCTGCCTTATCGGTGGCCCTAATCCGGCACTCCGGCCCGATCAAGCCTATAGCCAAAAGCATTATGAGTATGTTTGCTCTCATTATGGTGATCCCAAAGCGATGGAAAAATACAAATGTATCTTCATCGACAGCATTACGGTTGCCTCACGTCTTTGCCTGACCTGGGCTAAATCCCAGCCTGAAAGCTTTTCCGATAAAACAGGCAAGTCAGATACCAGAGCTGCTTATGGGTTGTTGGCTTCTGAGATGATGGCTTGGCTCAACCAATTCCAGCATATCCCGCAAAAAGATGTGATTTTGGTGGGTATTCTAGAGCAGCGTTTGGACGATTTTAATCGCCCCCTTTGGGTACCTCAATGCGAGGGCAGCAAAACAGCCAATGAAATACCGGGCGTACTGGATGAAGTCATCAGTATGGTGGCCATGAAGACCGAAGATGCACCGGATAAAAGAGCCTTTGTTTGCCAGACGCTTAACCCTTGGGGATATCCGGCCAAAGATCGCAGCGGCAGGCTTGAGATGGTTATCGAGCCCATCTTGGCAAATTACTCAAAAAAATTAAGACCTCTCCGGCAAAGAACCAGATGTAGGCCTCTGACTTTACCGGAGAGTCTAGCGCAACCCTCAATATTAAAGGAGCACCAACACTATGACATACGAATTTTCAACAGATTTCAATAACGCTTTGCCACAAAATGATTTGGCCCTTATTCCAGCCGGAACGTTAGCTAAGGTGACCATGATCTTACGTCCTGGTGGATTTGGCCCCGGCCAGTGGCTGACCAAAAGCGATCGCACCGGTTCTGTCTATCTCAATACTGAGCTGACCATTTTAGAAGGACCTTATGCCAAACGCAAAGTTTACCATTTAATCGGCATTGAAGGGACTAAACGCAACGCTAAGGGTGAAGATACCTGGGGCATGAACGGCAGAACGATGATTAGGTCTATCTTAGAATCCGCCAGGAACATCCACCCAAATGATCGCTCTCAAAGTGCCATTGAAGGTCGAACCATTAATGATCTTTTGGAGCTGATGGGCATAGAGTTTGGCATCAAAATCGGTGTTGAGGAGGATAAAAGCGGCAATTACCAGCCTAAAAATACAGTGCTTTCGATCATTACCCCAAACTACAGCTCTTATGCGTCGGTCATGGGCGTAAGCGGCCATAAGCCCAAAGCATCAGATGTGACGGAAACACCTGCACCTGTTTCTTCTGCGCAACCAAGCTGGATTAATAGGTAGGAGGTAAATTATGACACGACATCATCCTCCAAAAACCTCACCACAACCCATCGATATTTTAATGGCAAGCGGTGCTGTGAAGACACTTACAGCCATTGAAGTGGGCGATGAGATTATGGGTGCAGATAGCCTGCCAAAAACGGTAATTGATATCAGAACATCTGTAGAAGATGCCTTTGAAATCAGACCGATTAAGGGAGCGTCATTTGTTTTAGGTGCCAGCCAATCTTTGCCGTTGGTGCGCTCCACAAGCCTTGATCTTTATGACCTGAAATCTATTCCGATGTGGGAATACCTCAAACAATCACCGCATTTTAAGGGCGTGCATTTGCTATACCGTATGCCTGTGAATTTTAGTGACGGGCCAAAATTACCGCTTGATCCCTATTTTTTAGGCATTTTACTTGGTGATGGTTGTTTTCGTAATACCTCACCAAGCATCACCACGCCCGATCCTGAGATTGTAGATTATTGTTTTGTGATGGCCGATCAAATGGGGCTTTCGGTGCGCATCGATCAAATCCCGGGCAATCAAGCCAATGGCTATTATTTTAGCAGTATCAGCGGGAAAACCAATCCACTGACTGAGGCTTTGCGCAATCTCGGTTTGTACAACAAAAGCTCACCGGAAAAGTTTATCCCGGACATCTATAAGCGGGCTTCTCAAAAAGTACGACAAGAGATTTTGGCAGGGTTACTTGATACAGATGGTCACATGCTCCACAAAACCTTTGAGTATACGACTTCAAGCAAGCAACTCGCTCAAGATATTGCGTTTGTGGCCCAAAGCTTAGGATTAATGGCACTGCCAAAAGAGCGAACCGCCCTTGGGCAAATCTATTACCGCTTTTGCATTTATGGTGATTTCAAAGACATCCCACTTCGCGTGGGGCGTAAAATTCCAGGTCCAAGGGTGCAAAAACGCCATGTTCTGCGCACCGGATTTACCGTGCATCCGTTACAGCCCCAGCAATGCCTGAAATTGGTTTTACAAGGGCCGAATAGCCTTTACCTGAAATCTGACTTCATGGTGATGCAAGGAGAGCAGCCATGAATATCACAGGAGAAATACTACTATGGCGGGCTGTGATTGATAGAGCCGCACGGGATGCCTTTGGATGCACCGATTCAAATCTTTATAGGCACCAAGCGATGCGCTGGTTTTTTCAAAAATCACCCCAGTCTTTTTGCTTTGTTTGTGATCTTGCAGAGCTTGATCCAAATGCAGTACGCGATCACTTCTTCAAGGCGCTCATGACGAAAAATATGGGGGCATCTTCAAAAGGTACTCAAATGGTCATAACATGTCAAAAAATCAAGAACCGTGGTGCGCATTCTGTCACGGTAAAGCCGGCGGTTTTGGATGGTTTTATCCACCCGGAGGGCGGCGCCAGCCAAACAACCATTATTCAAAACATTGGTGGTTTTGCAGCAAAAAGTGCCAGGATGCCTTTAGCAGCTGGCGGAAGCGATTCACACGATTCCAACCGGAACAAAGGGAATGTTACTTCCGTCCCGAATCATATTATCCGAAACGCCCAGATCCTCTTCAATTATCTGGCGAAACACGCGAATCTGGCAGCACTTACCTGCAGCCTTACCGTCGCTGATTTAATCAAATGGTGCCAAATCATCGATGAGGCCAGCCATGGAGAATAAATTAGCAGCGATGCTCGATAGCGCTATTGCGCGTGAGCATCAGCAAAAGCCAAAAAGATCACATCTTGGTGCTTCGCGTTTAGGGGAAAATTGTGCTCGTAAATTACAGTATGAATTTATGGGCGCAGAAGCGGATCAGCCTTTTACCGGCAGGCAGCTGCGGACTTTTGCAATGGGTCATCATCTGGAATCGTTAGTGATCTCGTGGTTGAAAGATGCCGGGTTTGATATCAGAACTCACAATAAAGACGGTCAGCAATATAGCTTTTCAGTCGCAGGCGATCGCATTGCCGGGCATATTGACGGCGTGATTGTAGCTGGCCCTGAAGGATTTATCTATCCGGCGCTTTTTGAGTGCAAAACGCTTAACAATAAATCCTGGAAAGATCTTGAAAAGCATGGACTGCCTGTAAGCAAGCCAGGTTACTACGTGCAAATTCAGCTTTATATGGCCTATATGCAGCTAACAGACGCGCCGGCCTTATTGGTTGCGCTCAATAAAGATACCTCAGAGCTTTATTTTGAGTGGGTAGCTTTTGATGGCGCTGTGGCGCAAAAATACTCTGATCGGGCTGTACAAATATTACAAGCATCAAGCGCTTCTGAGCTATTGCCGCGTTTAAGCCAAGATCCCAATTACTTTGAATGCAAATGGTGCCCTTACCATAAAACCTGTTTTGGAGGGAGCCTATGAGCAATGTCATTGATATGAAGGATTTTTTCAACTTCAACACAGCCATCCCACAGAACTGCTTTGAAAGCGCATCGCCTTGGGAGCCGTCAGAACAAGTATCAGAGCTAAAAGCCAGATTACTCTACAGCCTTAAATCCTGCTTATCCTATTTGTTACCCGGCGGTGTTTTCCAGCGCAATAAATTTTATGTGGGCGATGTGCAAGGCAACCCAGGCCAAAGCTTAGTGGTTGAGCTTGAAGGTAATCGCATCGGTATGTGGCATGATTTTGCAACCGGCGAAGGAGGTGACATTATCAGTTTATGGGCAGCAGTTACCGGCAAAGATACACGTTCACAGTTCCCTGAAATTTTAGCTGATATTGCTCAGTGGTCCGGTGAGCGCACCAAAAGTGTGTATGCTATGGTTTATGAAATTAAGAAAAAGCACGAGGCTACGCAAGAGGAAGAAGGGCCTGAGCTGCTCGGGGCCCCCACAGCAAGATGGGATTACTTTGATGAAGCCAATAAACTGATTGCCTGCGTTTATCGCTATGAAACAGATTCAGGTAAGCAATATAGACCGTGGGACGTTAAAACCTGCCGTAATCGAGCGCCAAATCCAAGGCCGCTTTACAACATTCCGGGCATCTTAAAAGCCAAAACAGTTGTGCTTGTTGAAGGTGAAAAATCAGCAGATAGCCTAATTAAACACGGTATTACTGCAACGACTGCCATGTTTGGTGCTAATGCCCCCATTGATAAAACAGATTGGGAGCCGCTTAAAAATAAACATGTGATCATTTGGCCAGACCATGATGAGCCAGGCCGACAATATGCCGATAAAGTGTCATTAAAACTCAAAAACTTAGGGCTAGCGTCTATTCAAATCCTTCAGATTCCTGAGGATAAGCCTCTAGGGTATGACGCAGCAGATTCTGATGCAGAAGGCGTTGATTTAGAGAATTTTATCGACCTTTGTCCGAAAAAGACAATCAGCGTTAATAAGATGGTCCCGGCTTTTACCTTGGGGCAATTACTCCAGGATGATTCACCTATGCCCTCTGATGTGATTGCCCCGCGTATCGTAACACCCGGTGGGCTGTTGATTTTTGGTGGTGCACCCAAAGTCGGAAAAAGCGATTTTCTTATCAGCTGGCTTGTGCATATGGCAGCAGGCAAACATTTTCTGGGAATGCAGCCCGCAAAGCCCTTGAAGATTTTTTATCTGCAAACGGAAATTGGTTACCATTATTTGCGTGAACGTCTTAAACAACTGGAGCTTGATCCTGATGTGCTTGAGAAAATCAGCAATAATCTGGTGATCACACCTCAAACCAGAATGCTGCTAAATGATGAAGGCATTGCGCAGATTGTACAAACCATTAACGACTTTTTTGATCCGAAAACCCTGGATCTCATTGTGATTGACCCTTTGCGTAATATCTTTGATGCAGGCGATCACGGCACAGAAAATGATAACAATGCCATGTTGTTTTTCCTGCAAGAGAGATTAGAACGATTGCGTCATTTGGTAAATCCCAATGCCGGCATGATTGTTGCCCATCACACCAAAAAGATTACCAAGAAGCTTTTGGAAGAAGATCCTTTTCAGTCCTTGAGTGGTGCCGGGGCCCTCAGAGGTTTTTACACCACCGGCATGATTTTATTTCGGCCCGATGAAACCAAAACACCGAGGCAATTGATTTTTGAACTGCGCAACGGTGAGCGCATTGATAATAAATGGATCGATAAAATAGCCGGCAAATGGTCCGTTCTCGAAGAAGAATCAGAGCGTTTGGTCAATAAGCATTACGGCGAAAAGTTGGACGCAGAACGCAGGCGCAAGCACGATATTATTTTGCAGATGATTTACGATGAAGCACGCAAAGGCAAGCTTTACACCGCAAGTCAGTTCTGCAGAGCTTTTGAAAATAGATCAGGTCTTGACGGCCAGCATTCCATTCGCGACCGCATTGATGTACTTGCCACCAAAGGCTATATCAAATTCTGTAAAACCGCTGCCCGTAAATCAAAATATGGATTTTTATGCGTGGAGGCTATGGATCTGAAGGAGACAAAAATTGATCCTGAAACAGGCGAAGAAACCAGCCATTTTCAGCCTATTTTACCCACCCATTATAAATCTGCTGAAGATGGCACTATTATACCTTTAGAAAATCCTTCACTTTGGTTTTATCATGATTAGCTATAGCTGAACTAATTTAATTTGGTTATAGGAACGAGGAGCGAAGTGTACTAAAAGTACATAAGCGACGTAGTGACGCATAACCAGATTATAGGAGTCAGCTATGTTTTGTAAAAACCAGATTGAAAGGGTTCAGCCGATATCCGTATTCCTGCTTTTTAAACCCGGGCCATCCAAGGGTTTGAATGATATCATCGCGTTTAATATTAACGCCCAGCTCTTTGGCCAGAGTCTCTTCAATCGCCTTTTGCATCTTATTAAGCGGCCTTCGGATTTGCTGCTCTAAATCATCAATCAATCCCATATGTGGCTCCAGGCGCTCAGCAATTTGATGCAGATTGAGCGGTGTATGCATCTCTTTGGGTTTACCTTCTTCGAAATCCCGCCAATATTGCTCCAGTAAAATCCTAAAAATTTGAATGCGGCTTGGCGCTTGTTTGCCAATAACATGAATGCCGCCCACAAAAATACCCTCACTATCAATGGTGATGCTGTAGGTTATTGGCTTTTCGATCATCTTTGGTTGATGCAGCGACACAAAAGGTAGTATCTGCCTTGAAACATTAGGAATCTCTTTGGGGATGCCATGCTCCATCGCCATATTCAAACCTTGCTGTAAAGAGAGATTGCCATTGATGAAATCCGATAGTTTTATAGCATGCACATCAAGCGGCAAATGCGGTAAGGTTTTTCGTAATGTGATGATCAAGGTCGGCTGTGCTTTGAGTTTATCTATAGCCAAATATGCTGGGTTATCTATAAAATCAGGCAAAATCACAGTCACGAATCCGTTATCGAGTAGCACATGATAAACGCCGGCACTGGGATTCTTAAATGCAAGCTCTCTCAGTTCTTCCTCAACCCATTGCACTATAGCCTGCTTTTGTAGGGATAGAGACACGACATGAAAACGTTGTTTTTTCTGAGTAATCGGCAAGATGTAACGACCGCATTCTTCACAGATCAGATCATCACAGGATTCATCAAAATCATCAGAGATGGGAATTTTATTCTCGCAATCCGGGTTGATCAGACAGTCAAAATCCAACGCATCTAAGGGATTGACGCACTTGATAAAATAATGCTCTTTAAGCTGGATAAACCCAAGCTGTCCAAGATGATAAGCCGCCTCTAAATAAACCTGATTCGGGTTAATCCACGAATTGCTGGACTCAAGCAAAGCTTGCAAAGCATCTTCATGCGCAGCATTTTGCTTTAGGCAAGTGAGTGCGGCCATTGCAATCCTTGCGTCTTTGTTTTAAAAGCTGAGCGTCCTTTTTTATCCAACACATATTCTGAATAGCAAATCATCACATGACCAGGATCAGCCGCATCCACCCTGAAAAAGAGGGTGACCTTTTTACCTTGAAACACCACTCTTACTGAATCGATCATGGCAATATCATCCAGTACATCACCGACGGCCTGATGCAGTGCTTCAAGCTCTTCTGCAATCGGGTCTGTCGGATGAGTTGTTAAAATCAGATGGGTGTTGTTTTTAAGGTGAGCAGATCTGAATTTAAGTTCAAAGAGCTTGAGTTCTTTATCGCTTTCACTTGCGCACGACCGCAAGAAAGTCTTCACTTGAGCAGCAAAGTTGTAATCCTGCATGTTGATGAAGGAGCAGTCTTTATCAAAATAACCGCTTACCAAACGGTCAGCAATCTTCAATCCTTGGTTGGAACATTTGGCACAAAGGTTCACTTGATTAGCATTGGCAGCAAAATCCAGGATAATCCAGTCCGGCTTATGGCCATGAACAATGCGATTAGAGCTTAACAGCAAATCTGCATCACTGGCTCTGCGGATAAAGAGATACAGCCGATCTTCATGATAAAACAAACCCTGAAGATGAGTCTCAAAGCTGTCATTTTGCTCTTCATCATGAGATTTGAGAGTAGCTCGTACCACATCTTCAGTCACAAATTCTTTGAAAGACGCAGCGGGCTGGCGTGGCGGGCTTTTCAGCGCAAAGGAGCCAAAACCTTTCTTTTGCACCTTATCAAAATGATAGACATGCTTGAGCAACTCAGGGTCAGCCTTAAAGAGGGCAAACAGCATGCCTTTCTTGTCATATTTATCGTCTTTAACCAATAGCTTGGCCATGGTTTCAGCGGAAAGGACGGGTTTTGCAATTTCAGTGATAGCAGCTTCAAGTTTGGCATGGTTAAAATGATGAACCAGGAAATAATTGAGCAATTCTTCAGGAAAGTCAGTTAAGGTCTTGCGCATTTGCTGCACGGAAAGTTCATGGGGAGGTTTTTGCATGGATAGGTCAAACAAGAGGCCAAGCTGGCGTCCTGATAAGGAATCAAGCCAATCTTTACGAATCTTGGCATCTTGGTAATCCTGGATCAGCCTATCAAGGGGCATTTCCAGATGCCAAAAAATGAGATGGGGCCCAAAATTCACGATTCGGATGGATTTTAGCCATCAGCACGGAATTAGTTAACACCATTTGCAGCATTCGTTTTAACCTCCACTGTTTTTCTAATTGCAATCACTTTCCCAAGAATCCTTAAATCTTGGCCCTTTTTGACATTGATGACTTCATGCTCCGGGTTTTCAGGCCGAAGTTCCACACCGGTTAAAGTTTGATAAAAGGTTTTGCAGGTTGCGCACGTCTCAATCAGAGCCACCACAACCTCACCATTCATCGCAGTCGGCTGAGAGCGAACCACGACATAGTCTTTGTCATGAATCCCGATACCAACCATGCTATCGCCGCAAATTTGCAGCGCAAAACACTCACCGCGTGCAAGAGCCGCATCCACACAAAACTCACCCAAATCATCCTGAATCGCTAAAATCGGATATCCTGCCGCCACGCGTCCTATCACTTGAATAGGCACAATATGCGGAATTTGATCTGATTTTAGGGGCTGATCCAAGATTTCAATGGCCCGAGCTTTTCCATGACCTCGACGCAAATAACCTTTAGCCTCTAGCTGCTGAATAATCTCCAGCGCCGATACGGCAGAAACACCACGCTCAGCTGCAACTTCTCGCACTGTAGGAGCAACGCCATGCTGCTCTTTAAGACGGCAAATAACAGAAAACGTGTCCTCTTGAGCCTTGGTCAGCCCTACGGACTTAACGGGACCTGGTTTGGTTTTTTTAAGGTTTTCCATTGCTTTGTAGTTGAACCTCATATCCTAAAATTTAACTTAAATTTATCATACCTAACAGGTGTTAGGTTAGTCAAGAGCTATTGTAACCCCCCTCTGATAAATGAGAGTTGGTGTGTTGTTCGTCGCTCATGTACGAGTTTGTACACATCGCTCCTCACGCCTACCAACTCTCTATTTCTGAGAGGTGGACTATGAAGTTCTTGTGAACGAAATCTCTCCGGAAGCTGTAAATAACCCACATGCCAATCAGATGAGGTTCCTTATGCAGTTCACCACAGCCCAAAACTATGATCGCCTAAAAGAAGTTGCACATATTATCGCTACAGCAATTGTGCGCGCGCAATCTAGTAAAAACCTAGGAAAATCAAGGCTTTCAGAGAAACTTTCTCTTGACTTCTCTTCAAAAGGAAGCGCTTCTAGAGCAGGTTTATTAGAGAAAACTAATTATGGTCAAGAACATGATACGAAGTACGGCGTCAGCCAAAGAATCTGTTATTAAACAAGTTCTGGCTTTACAAAGTAAAAGCACCGCAGAACTTAAAGAATTGTGGCGTAGTATCTTTGATACCGATGCGCCGCCTCATTCCAAAACCTATCTTATCCCAAGGTTGGCTTATCGCTTGCAAGAGCTTGCTTATGGCCCTATGGCTGAAAAGTCAGCAAAGCAGCTGGATAATTTAGCCGATCAAATTTCGAGCGGTAAGAAATTCACCAATCACTATATGGCTGCTAAACCTTTAGCCGGCACCAAGCTGATTCGTGAGTTTCAGGGTGATTTGCATGAAGTGCTGGTCTCAGAAAGCGGCTTCATCTACCAAGGGCAAAGCTATAAATCCTTGTCCGCCATTGCTCGCAAAATCACCGGCACCAGATGGAATGGACCGGTCTTCTTTGGCCTGCGCAAGTAAGGAGGCCTGATGAATAAAAAAATACGCTGCGCCATTTACACACGTAAATCCCATGAGGAAGGATTAGAACAAGCCTTTAACAGCCTTGATGCGCAAAGACTTGCTGCTGAAAGCTATATCGCCAGCCAACAACATGAAGGATGGGTCGCTTTAAGCAAATCTTATGACGATGGCGGCTACTCAGGTGGCACGCTGAACCGTCCTGCTTTACAAGAGTTGTTTCAAGATATTGAAAATGGTTTGGTTGATTGTGTGGTGGTTTATAAAATCGATCGTTTATCACGTTCACTGATTGATTTTTCTAAAATTGTAGAACTATTTGATAAGCATCAAGTGACATTTGTTGCTGTAACCCAATCCTTCAACACGTCAAGCTCCATGGGCAGGTTGATGCTGAATGTTCTGCTTTCTTTTGCACAATATGAAAGAGAATTAACAGGCGAACGTATCCGCGATAAATTTGCAGCCTCCAAGAAAAAAGGCATGTGGATGGGCGGGAATCCACCGCTTGGTTATGACATTTGTGATCGCAAACTTGTGATCAACCAAGAAGAAGCAAAACTGATTCGGCATATCTTTAGCCGGTTCTTGGTTTTGCGTTCTACCACCAATCTGGCCCGTGAGCTTAATCAGCAAGGCCATCGCACTAAACGTATCATAAGCAAAACAGGCAAAGAATATGGCGCGCAGTTGTTCACAAAAGCCAATTTGCGCAGAACTTTGATTAACCCGGTTTATAAGGGGTTTGTTTCCCACAAAGATGCTGTTTATGAGGGTGAGCATGAAGGTATCTTAGAGCCTGAATTATTTGATGAAGTACAACGCATTTTTGAAAAATGCCCACATGTTCGGGGCAGAGAATCTGCGGCTAAGGACCAAGCATTACTAAAAAATCTCATTCGTTGCCAAGTGTGTGATGTATCCATGACACCGACCTATACCAAAAAGAAGGACAAGCGCTATCGCTATTATGCCTGCAGCAATCATTTACGCGGCAAAAGCTGCACTTCCCACCACAAAACCATTGCATCCAACGAGGTTGAGCGTTTTGTGGTACAACAAGTACGTGAGATCATCAAATGCCCTGAAATTACCGCTAAAACCCTGAAATCTCTGGAGGGGCAAATCTCCACGGATGAAGCTTTTGCGATGCTGCAGCAAATTGATGTGATATGGGACTCGCTTTTTCCTATTGAGCAATATCGCATCATCTGTTTGCTGATCAAAGCAGTATTAGTGCGAGAAGATGGCATTGATGTACGCATCCATACAGATGGGCTGCAGAGCTTACTGCTCCATGCCGGCATGGAGGCATGCCTATGAGCAAAGGGGAATTATCGGTATTCATGCCCATGCGTCTTAAAAAACGAGGCGGCAGAAAAATGGTGCTAGTCCCGGAAGGCAAAGCGCAATTAGCCGTTCAAAATGCAGCTATTGACACTACATTGGTCAAAGCCTTAGTTCGTGCCCACCTATGGCAACGCCAGCTAAAATCCGGGCAAAGCCACGGCGTAGCTTCAGCGAAGACGGGCAAATACCAAACCATGCAGGACCTATGCGACGCGGGTAAAGTCACAGCCAAATATGTGCAGCTGATCCTGAGACTCAATTTTCTTGCCCCCAAACTCAAAGAAGCTATCCTTTTAGGTCACCAACCTCGCCATATGAAACTCGCTGATCTTATGCAAAATATCGGGGGCCTCTGGCATGAACAGGGCGAATTATTTGGCTGCGAGGTGGTGTGAAATGGATACAAAAGAAGTTAAAAAGGTGGCTAGTTAATAATAGAGTTATCCACCTTAATACTATTATTGAATACCGTAAAACTTTTTTGCCCCTTCAAGAAGAATATGAAACTCTTCTTCATTGGGTGTTTGAGGTGTGGCACCCTCAATAAATGTACCTCCGATAACGCCTATATCGTTAGCTCCTGTATTTGGCAAATGTTTTGGGAAAATATAAAAAGAGCGTTTTACTTTCTGACCTGATTTTGTTTTACCTTCCTTAAAATAGACTAAAATCATATGCTGTAAATCTTGAGGATTTTGTTCTTTAAGCATAATCAAATGTCCTTGTACTGATGCCATCTCTCCATCTTTATTAAGTTCACCAGAACCAAGTCCGCTGCAATTGATAATATACTTGCTGTCCAGCTCGTTAAATGAACGAATTTTTTTCTGAACAAATTTGATTTTCTTTTTTTCTAAATACTCACGAAGACCCGTCATCATTTTTGCAGTATCAATAAAAATACCGTCGTCATAGGAAACCATCTTCCTATTAGTGCCGTTACCAAAATCAAGGATAACATCCTTTGCTGGATTCATTACTTTTCCAACATATGGCTCTAAACCAGAATCTTCTCGATTTTCAAAATATGTTGGCACAATGACAGCGCCATCTTTAAAGTGCGTGTGTTTTGTTTGCGCAATACTTGCATAAAACTTGTAAGCATCAATACCGATTTGATCGATGATTTTTTGCATCTCTGGGTCATTATCCATTGATACCGGTGCAAGTAGCCCGCCTGCATTATGCGATGTAAGGGAATCAAATTTGTCAGCTACGATGGTTATATTTGCAAAACCTCTTTGTACCAGATCATAAGCTGTAAAAAATCCTAAAGCACCTGCGCCAATGATTGTAATAGGTGTATCCTTTTTTAAATCTGAGGCGTCTTGAAAATTCACAAGTAAATTATTTACATATGAAGCAGAGCCAGGTCCTAAAGTCCAACCGCTGCCACCATGCCCATAATTGTGTGCGATTATTTTTCCATCTTTTTGCTCAACAATCATATGCGGAGAGCCGTGTCTCATTGGCCTATGACATAGTATTTTCTGCCCTAAATGAGCAGATTCTAATTTTGGAGGTGTAATTTGCCTTACCTCAACCGATTGCGCGCTTGCTATAACCGCTGTAATTGATAGCAAGGCTGCAATGCTAAATATAAAGATTTTTTTAAGCATGATCTTCCTTTAATAAAAAGTGACGCAGCAACTCTTCCGCTGTAGCCTTGGCATTACTATATATTATAACAAAATTTTAGCAAGTCAACATTTGAATTTCATGGAGGATTTTTCGTGCAACAATTGAAGAGTTACGTCAAAGCATCTGTATGTTGTTTATTCATAATGCTGAGCAGTAAGGTATGTTTTGCTTCAGAGCATAAAATAGAGAAAAATCTTTCAGAAATGGGGCTGATGTGCTGCCTAAATTAGAATCTGTTTGTGAACTCCTTGGTATTTCTTGTACAAACGATTTGAAACAAGAAGCATCTGGCGTGATCAAAAAAACCTTAAGTCCTGGGGATTTTTATGTGCTAACACACGGCGATATTTGCCCTGATAACGTATTCGATAATGAAGATAAAGACGAGCTACAGCTTATTGATTTTGAATGGGTCAGACCTGGCAGTAGCTTGCTAGATAGCGCGTATTTTAGGATGAATTTTCCTACCTGTTGGTGCGCCAAAGCTTTGCCTGAAGAAGCGATAGTAAAGCTAGAAGTATTATATAGGCAAAAAATTTCAAGCAAAATTGAGGCTAGCCTTGATGATAGCAAATATAATGAAAGCTATGTTGCAGCTTGCGGGTTTTGGCTACTCAGCTCCATACCATTGCTATTTCGCATCATGGATAAAGACGAGTGCTGGCCATCCGGTCCGGTACCTACTGATTCATTATGGAATCCAGAAGCAAACTTGGCTAGGCCACGTTTTATATCAAGGTTGCAAGCATTTATCCAGGTATCAAAGGCTTATGATTACTTGCCGCATTTGCGTTTGGCTACAGAAGAAATGCTGGCGAAAGTTTATGAAAAATGGGACGACGCCAGACCACTTGATTTATATCCTGCATTTCGAAACTAGAAGTCTAAGCTGGATGTGTTATGTCCAACTAAGCCTTGATGATCTGGATCGTACCTGTTGCCTCTGCACCAGGGTAGCTTGTCGCCGCATCGGAAAAAGTCTCGCATTTGTTTGAGCTTCTAGATTCCTCACTAGCCATTCTTTTTTGCTATCCAAACAAGATGCTGATCTTGATCACTTTCTTTTACAAGAATTTCAAAGCCATATTTTTTAAGATGCTGTTCGTAAACCGCAGGATCGAGGCTGTAAAAATGAAGTTCTTGGTTAAGCATGTTGCTATCAGTTCCCTCAAATTCACTGTCACCACTTGTAAATTCAAGTATGCCACCTGGTTTTAACCACCCAGCAAACCGAGCAATCATGAGCTCATGGTCTGATTTTGGGAGATGAAAAAGGCACCACCACTCAACAATGGCATCAACCGTTTCATTGAATTCAATAGTTCGAACATCACCATATAAGCCACGCATTTTCGGGCATTTATTTTTAGCGATATTTAGCAATTCTTGTGATCCATCAATGCCTGTAACCCGAAAATCTTTCTCAATCAAATAATCAGCAATGGGGAAACCAGATCCGCAACCAATATCAAGGATATGTGATTTTTTAGGGATATAATTTATTAATGCATCGAGGTATTTTTTCTCGGTATTAAAAGAATCCCGCATTTTAGCAAATCCCTCTGCAATGTTATCGTAAGACTTTCCTTGGTTGTTCATTGTTTAGGCTCCTAAATTTTCATAATGTTTTTTTCATGAAATAGCGTTTTTGTCCAGCAGGGCAATTCTCAAGAACGCCAAAAATTTCATAACCATGTTTCAGATAAAAATCTTTTGCTTGGTGATTAAATGTATCCAAATGGATCAACTTGGCGCCCATAGCTCCAGCATCAGCTTCAACTTGATTCAGTAATAAAGCGCCTAATCCTTTATTTCGATAATTTTCATCCACAAAGAGCACGTTAATAGCCAAGCATTCCCCTAGATAAAAACAACTTCTAATACCGGCAATAATTAGGTCATTTTCTTTGATAACATAATCTTTCAAAACTTCAGTATCGCCGTGAAATGAAACTTGGCTAGCAACAAACGCATTGACCTTATCACTGAGCGTTTCTGCTTCTTCGTTTGTAGCTGGGGATAATTTGTAATCTGTAATCATATCGCCTCCCTCATTCTGTCAGCCTGATAGGCCATCTCAATTGTCCCATTGGTGCGAAAATTAGATTGGAGATATTCAAAACATTGCATCCGATCGTCACCACCTTCATCAGACAAAAAGATGTACTCGCAATAATCGCCGATGTCTTGGATGATAAGTTCAAAGCGGTAATAGGCGAGCACATCCTGATTGATTTCTGCTTTACCATAACCTTTATAAAAACGAGACTCTTCTTCGGCAGCTGTTAGACCTCTACCCCAAATGCCAGCACCAATAAACATCAGATCTCGCTCAACGGGAGCAAAGATGAGCGTATCCCAGTCAACAATATAAAGGGCTTTTTCTTTATCAACAATCAGGTTCCAACCATGCATATCAGCGTGGCATAAAAGATAGTCAAGCGGTTGTTTTTGAAGTGTGATTGCAAGCTCTTCAGTCTGCTTAATGATTTTAAGTATTTCGCTGCTTTTTGATTTCAGGAACAGTGCCATTTTTACAGCAACAGGCTCTTCAAATGCTTCGTTTTCAATGCGTATCAGAAATGCTTTGACGGTCTCGCGCCATTTAGAAGAGAATGTCTCCCGTGGCACATCTTTTGTTATTGATGCAGGAATATCAGTGCTATGAAGCTTTTTAATGGCCGCACCAAATTGAACCCATTGATTTTCTGATAGTTTGGCTTCAACGCCATTACGACCCTCGACGTAAGGGTACAGAATTGACTTGAAGGATGCCAAACTTGTCCAAAGTTGCTCTGTTTTGGTTGCAAGAGGTGGGATCACTTGCTTGATACCCAGATCAGCCAAGTATTTTGGAACTGACACCGAAGCCTCTAAAAACTTACCGCTCCTTAATTTTAGGAAGTAATCCGTTTGGTTGCTTGTTGTAATGCGATAAACAGCTGTGTTGAAATCAGCCCCAATAGGCAGAAATGAAACGGTTGCTATATCCAGTCCATAGGCATCCCGTAAACACGCAATGATTTCTTCGCCTTTGAGATCAGGTTTTATTAGCATTATTGTTCGCTCATTATAATAGTCATCGTTCCTGTTAAATAAATTTAGCTACGCATAACATATGTAAACATACCATATTTCTTGTTGGAAGGATAGTGCAAACTGCTTTCCATGCCTTGATTTATCTCATTTTCTCCGTTTTGAATCTCCATCGCTACTCCGGTTTTCGTTCTCTAAAAAATGCAGCCTCGAAAAACATCAAACCTCTAAAACCCAGGCAAATCCAGGGTTTGGGATTATCGCGTACCTTCGAGGCCAGTGCTTGCATGTACCAGAGATAGAGAGGGTCAAAACGGAGATTTTGGGGGTGAAATGGTGAAAGCAAGGTGGGGGGCTGATGCATAGATGAGTCTTATAAAAACCGTTTTATTGCCACTGCTTTGCCAGAGCCAGTTTTAAAGTATTTCTCCAAAGCCATTGCTTTTTCTTTGGTTTCAACAGCCACATAGCTTTTTAGCTCTACAGGTAAAAATCCAGCAGTTGCAGGCACTTTACCATCATTATGAGCCTTGAATCGTTGTTTTAGGTTACTGCTAAAACCAACGTAAATATTGTTATTTGATAATTCTAGAAAATAAACATAGTGCATGATTTACCAAGTCTCACTACGCCCCTAACTACGCTAAAGCTTCGTTAGGCAAGAAGGCTTCGTGAGACACTCCTAGTTCTACCTCACTTCTGGCGTGCCGCCCGAAGTTCGAAGAACGTAGGGTGGCGGAGGTTGGCATTCCTCAAAATAACCACCTCCAAACTGGGTGGGGAATGTCAACTTCAACGAAAGCGATTCTAGCAGATTTCGATGATAATGCTACCAGTTATTATCAGAAGTGGTGATAAAAATCGACGCTATTATCGATTTGCGCCGTTTTTGATAATAACTAAACCGCCTACTTTATCATGGCCTTAACGATGCTTGCCGCATGTCCTTCTATATCACCATCGTCAGAGCTTAACGAAAAACTGGCCACTTGTTCGTATAAACCATCGCGCTCACCATGAAGTTTATCAATAAAAGCAGAAAAATTGTCTACTGGCAGCAATGGGCGATAATCACCTTCTGAAATACGTTCTAATTGCACAGACGTACTCACTTTGAGGTAAACAGTGAATTCTGCTTTCAGTAACTCACGTGCCTTTTCATCGTAGATGATGCTTTCGTCAGTGGTGACCACTATGTTTTCTTTTGTAATCTGATGAGACAAGATTTCTGTCAGGCAACGGTTAAAAGCGCGCTCGCCCTCTGCACCAACAACTTCAGATACAGTGCGCCCAATATGAGCTGTACACCCAAGAACGTCTGCATTGATAAACTTCCAGCCAAGTTTTTTAGCCACTGCTTGGGCAAGCACCCCTTTACCTGCGCCTGAATGGCCAACGATAAAAATACGTTTTATGTTGCTCATGATCGCTCCTCTTGAATAATGTTCGCTTTTGCCCCTCAAGGATACCACAAATCCTGGATTTACAGAGTCGCTGAGGTTTTTTAATCAGTTAAATTTTCATAGTAAATAAGGGATGTCATGTCCTTAAAGTAACGAAATTCGTAACCTAAAGGACATGCTAATGCTGTTCATTTAACCAAAGCATTCCAATCAGTAATGACATGTCCTAATAGTGACAAAAATCATCACTATTAGGACGCAACAAGCTCTATTCGCCTTGACTTTATTAGATTTTAGATATAACATGTCCTATATGTGACGAAATATATCACAATTAGGGCGTGCTATGTTTATTGAGTATCTTGAAAAATTACGATCTGGCGGAAAGAGATGTTTCACTTCTCGAGAGATCATGCAGACTCTTAACCTTTCTTATGGTGCTACAAGAGCGGGGTTGTCTCGACTAAAAAGAGATGGGAAGCTTATTAGTCCAGTTAACGGACTATACGTTATCGTACCTCCAGAACACAAATCATATGGTTCTATTCCAGCTGAGGAATTAATTCCTATTATGATGAAATATCTTGATGCGGAGTACTATGTGGCGCTACTTAGCGCAGCAGGATTTTATGGCGCTTCACACCAAAAGCCTATGGTTTTTCAAGTTGTCACTAATAGACGAATTAAGCACTCATTAAAATTTGGTCAGGTTCATATAAAGCTGATCCAAAAAAAGTCTTTGACTGATTTACCTATTAAAGATTTTGTTGTGAGTACTGGTTATTTAAAAGTTGCAACCCCTGAATTGATAGCGATCGATTTGTTGAAATTTCCAAAACATGCAGGTGGCATGAATAACATTGCGACTGTCTTATCTGAGCTCATAGAAAGTATTAATGTTCATACACTTATAGAGCTTGCTGAAAAGATCAGTGAACCCTACCAATTGCAACGCCTAGGCTACATTATAGAGAAAGTAGATGTGATGGACGATGATATAAAGAGAAATATTCTTGAGGTCCTTGCAGAATATGTATCGTCTCGCATCAAACCCTACACCCCATTAGCTTCTAATATATCAAGGATTGGTTATCCGAGATGTAGGAAATGGAAAATTATTGAAAATACCGACTTTGAGAGTGATTTATGATCCCAGAAAATTTTATTGAACAATGGCAAAGCGCTGTTAAATGGCGGACACTTCCGCAAATAGAGCAAGATTTAGTGATCAGTAGAGCTTTAGTTGATTTATACAATGAGCCTTACATAAAAGATGCGCTTGTATTTCGTGGAGGCACTGCGCTTAATAAATTATTTTTAAAACCCCCGGCAAGGTACAGTGAAGATATTGACTTTGTACAAAAAAGACCAGAGCCTATTGGAAAAACCATTGACGCGATTAGAGTATTGCTAAAGCCATGGCTGGGGGATCCAAAATGGAAAATTACCGAGCGTAGTGCGAAGTTGATTTATAAATATGAATCTATTAATAAGGTACCAACCAAATTAAAAATTGAAATCAATACTACGGAACATTTTCAGGTATTGCCTTTGCGCATAGAAAAATTTGATGTGCAATCTGAATGGTTTAATGGCTCTGCTGATATTATCACTTATGAAATTGATGAGCTTATGGCAACTAAGCTGCGTGCTCTATATCAGCGCCGAAAAGGTAGAGACTTATTTGACGTATGGTATGTAACCAAGCAAAAATTGATTGACCTAGACAGAGTTTTTGAAATTTATTCTAAATATTGTGCTAACGACAACACCCATATTCGAGGAGAAGATTTTTTAAAGAATTTGGCATTGAAGAAGAATCACCCAGATTTCCAGTCCGATATGAGCTCATTATTACCCATAGAATTGAATTGGAGTTTTGAAGAATCTTATCAATTCGTTGTAGATAAAGTCATTAGCAGGCTGCCATAATGCAAAGAATTAAACTGTATAGCCAAATCTCAACAAGCCTCACGTGCCTGAGCAATGAGAAGCTAAAACAGATTTTGGCAGATAGCAAGCCCATGCATGAAGGCATCGGTGGCAAGTCAGCCCTAATTTCTATTGATGACACACCCGTATTTGTTAAAAAAGTGCCACTGACTGATCTTGAGCAACTGCCTCAGCATTTTATGTCTACGGCCAATATCTTTGATTTGCCACTTAGCTATCAATATGGTGTGGGCTCTGCTGGCTTTGGGGCATGGCGTGAGCTAGCGACGCATATCATGACCACCAACTGGGTGATCACAGGTGAATGTGCCAATTTCCCCATTATGTACCACTGGCGCATTTTGCCAAGTCACCCAGGCGATATCAATATCAACTATTGGGGTGATATCGAAAAATACTGCCAGTATTGGGAAAATTCCGACGTCATTCGTAAGCGCGCCCTCAATCTCAATCATGCATCAGCGCATATCGCCTTATTTCTTGAATATGTCCCACAGAATTTGCATGACTGGCTAAGCGCTCAAATTGCTAAAGGGGGCGATAGCGCTGAAACAGCCACTGTATTTGTTGAGGAACAGCTCAAAGCCACAAACAAGCATATGAATGTGTGCGGCTTGATGCATTTTGATGCACACTTTGAAAATATACTCACAGACGGTAAACGGCTCTATTTAAGCGATTTTGGGCTGGCATTATCATCAAAATTTGATTTAACACCAGCAGAAACAGAATTTTTAAAACAGCATCATTCTTATGATCAGGCTTGCGCCGCTGTAAACCTGCTTCATTGCATTATCACGTCACTTTTTGGTAAGGAGCATTGGGAAATCAGCTTGCGTGAATATCTGGCAGGTAGAATTGGCAATGTTCCGCCTGCAATTAATACGATTATCAATCGATACGCTCCTATTGCATTGCTCATGGATGAATTCTTTCAACAGCTTCAGAAAGAAAGTAAATCAACCCCATATCCTGCAACACAAGTAGAAAAATTACTGAGAACAATCTCATCGGAGATAACATGACCACCATTATTGAAACAGAAAGGCTTATTTTAAGAACTTGGAAAAAAGAAGACGCAGATCCTTATTTTCAAATCAACAAAGATCCAAAAGTGATAGAGTTCTTGCGCGGACCATTAACAATGGAGCAAGTGAATGATTTTATACCTGCGGTGAATAGTCATGGCGACAAACATGGTTACACTTTATGGGCCGCCTGTTTGAAAGAAACCGCTGAGTTGATGGGCTTTATCGGTCTCAATTACACTGATTGGGAATCCAATTTTACCCCGGCAGTTGAAGTGGGCTGGAGACTTGGGCCGCAATTTTGGGGCAAAGGGTATGCGACAGAAGGTGCTAAAGCTTCTTTGGAATATGGATTTAAACAGTGCGGTCTTAAAGAAATTATTTCTTTCACAGTCCCAGCTAATATTCGCTCTATTCGAGTCATGGAAAAAATTGGATTAAAACGTGATTTAAATGGCGATTTTGCTCATCCTAAATTAGCTGCAGATCATCCATTGTCACAACATATTTTATATCGTTTGAGAGCAGATGAGTATTTGCAAGGAGGCAAAAATGACTGAGAAATATTGCTTTACGGTTGGTAATGAAGGGCAAGCAAGCTTAAACATTTTGGAAAAAAGTTTTAACGACCAAACACAATATTTCTTAAACAAACACGGCTTAAGATCAGGGCTTTCTATATTAGATATTGGCTGCGGCTTGGGTTATATGAGTCAGTACCTTGCTGAAATAGTTGGAGACAATGGTCGTGTCACAGCTATCGATAACAGTGAAAATCAAATTAAGGCAGCAAAAACGCGTTGCCCTGAGCATTTGAAAAATAGAATTGATTGGGTTGTTGCTGATATTTACGAACTTGAAAAATTAAACAAGACATTTGATATGGTGTATTGTCGATTTGTTTTACATCATATCCACAAACCAAGACTGGCATTGACTCAAATTGCTCAAGTATTAAAACCAGACGGTATTTTTATTGGCATCGAGGGTATCATAAATTATGCCTACAGCTACCCAGAGCAAACTGCTTGGCCACAACTAAATTTTCCGATTGAAGTTGCGGAAGGTGAAAATCGCAACGGCAATATTGGCAAAATGCTGCCAAACTTGATCAGCCAAACTGATATGAAATGCATCGACGCATCAATTTATCAACCTATACTTATTGCGCCAGATGTGAGGCAATTATTGCTTCAAAATGAGTGCATTGATAATAAAGAATATCTAATAAGCGATTGCCATATGGGTGAAATTGAATGGCAGAAAAAATACAATAGTTTAAAGGCGTGCATCGATGACGAAACCATTTTAATAGGCTTTTACGCAGCTAATTTCACAGCGAGCAGGAAAGTAAAATGAGCAACATAAAATACTCCATTGAAAATAACCCTTCTGCTTCCGATGATAAGGTCATCCGTAATGGGATAGTTGATTTTAATGCCAAGATCATAAAAGAAAAATCATCCCATTTCAGCCTATTTGCAAAAGACGGCGCTCAGATCATAGGTGGAGCTTTGATTTGGGAACACAGTGATGCGCTGTATATTGATGTACTCTGGTGCAATGAACAATACCGAAAACAAGGCATCGGGACAAAAATTATTACCATGATTGATGATGTGGCTAAGAACAAAAGATTGCCTAAAATATTTGTCGATACTTATGAATTTCAGGCACAAGCTTTTTATGAAAAGCATGGTTTTTACTGCATAGGGACCATACCCAAATACCTGAAAGATTATGATCGCATTTTCATGAGAAAAGATATCTCATGAAAACGTTTGAGCAAAACATCATTAACTTATACGGCGAAAAAGGCAGACAGTGGTTAGATCATCTGCCGAATCACGTCGCACAACTAGCGAATACTGATGGACTGTCAAATTTAAAACCAGTCAATAATTTAAGCTACAATTATGTGCTAACTGGTTTTCAAGGTTCTAAAGCTGTTATTCTAAAATTAGGTCTGGATATTGATGGAATCAAACGTGAAGCCGCAGCGCTGATGGCTTTTTCAGGCTTTGGTGTTGTCGAAGTGCTTTCAGCAAATAACGGGTTGCTTTTGCTTGAATGTGCAGTACCAGGCGTTTCTTTAAAATCCTATTTTCCTGAAAACGATGATGAGGCCATTAATATCACTGCAAATGTCATAAATCGATTGCATCAAGTGCCCATACCAAGCCCCCATCCATTTCCTCACGTCAAAGATTGGCTTGCAGTATTAGATAGCGACCTAAAAATTCCAGCGCAACCGCTTCAAAAAGCAAGACAGCTCCGTGATCATCTTTTAAAAACGGCTGGGCCAGATGTTTTGCTCCATGGCGATCTGCATCACGATAACATTTTGCAAAATGGCGAAGATTGGCTGGTGATCGATCCAAAAGGTGTGATTGGCGAACCAGCGTATGAAGTGGCAGCTTTTATCCGCAATCCAATCCCGGAATTACTGAATCACGCTGATGCGCCAAATATTATTCATAATCGCGTCACTCGATTTGCTGAGCTCCTTGAATTACCATCGCAGCGAATCCTTGATTGGTGTTTTGTGCAAGCGGTGCTGAGCTGGGTATGGGCAATAGAGGATGGTTGTGATGATATTTACTCTAAAAATTTAACAGAATTCTTTGAGAGATATACAGATGTCTGATCACGATAAAATCCCTATAGATGTGCCTCTCGTGCAACGGCTTATTGCAGAGCAATTTCCAGAGTGGGCTGACCTTGAGATAAAGCCAGTCGAACTTAGTGGATGGGATAATAAAACATTTCATCTTGGCGCGTACATGACTGTTCGGTTACCAAGCCATGCTGAATACTCAGGTCAAGTTGAAAAAGAGCAGCATTGGCTCCCTAAATTAGCGGCGCACTTACCTTTCCCCATTGCTATGCCACTGGCGATGGGTCAACCTGGCGCTGGATATCCCTTGCATTGGTCTATTTATAAATGGCTCGAGGGAAGTACCGCATCGCTTGAACGGATTAAAGATCTGAGCCAATTTGCCACCGCATTGGGAGAGTTTTTAAACGCCCTCCAGCAATGTGACGCCACTGGTGGCCCACTTGCAGGAGAGCATAATTTTTATCGTGGTGGCTCTCTTGCAATCTATGATACAGAATCTCGAGAAGCCATAGAAAACTTGGAGGATGAAAATTACGCTAAAGCGTGTACAGAAGTATGGGACTTGGCACTTGCCTCTGCTTGGGAACGTCTACCCGTTTGGATTCATGGTGATATCGCTGTAGGCAATCTCTTGGTGAACAACGGCCAATTAAGCGCTGTGATTGATTTTGGTCAACTTGGTATCGGCGATCCTGCATGCGATTTAGCAATTGCCTGGACTCTGTTTAAAGGGGAAAGTCGAGAGGCATTTCGTGCCACACTCAAGCTTGATCCTACTACCTGGGCTCGCGGTCGTGGTTGGGCCCTATGGAAAGCCTTATGCTGGGCATTCCCTGGTGAAAAACGGGTTGACTGGCGTGTCGTTGATGAAGTATTGGCTGATCACAAGCAGAAAGTCTGAAAAGTTATCAATCTCAGGTAGTGTATCCAATTTTTGAATAACCTTTTAATCTTTTTTCGGCCATTTTTGCAAGCATAACCACTTGACTATCGACATAATCGTAAATAACAACCTCCTTTTTGTGAGCATGCGTTCTGTGTAATCTGCCAGCATATTGGGCTAGTGTACCATGCCATGAGATAGGCATTGTTAAAAACAACGTATCTAATCGCTTATCATCAAACCCTTCACCAATATAACTTCCAGTTGCAATAATAACCCGCTCTTCACAGTCGGGGATAGTTTCAAGTTTAAGCTTGATTTCCGAACGCTTTTTAGTATTTTGACCTCCTACCATGACGATAACGTTGCTGCAAAATTGTGATAAGTATTTCTCAAAAAATGCAGCATGTTCTTTACGTTGCGTGAGTATTAATGGGCTACATCCAGATTTCAAGGACTGCAACACGTCTGTAACGATCAACATATTCCTTTCATGGTCGTTGATAATTTCTGAATAAATATGGCTTATGGTTGGCTTTTGTTCTGTAATAGTTTGGAGATTAAATGTCGTATTTCTCAATATTACCTTATGATTAAAAGGGCGCAATAATGCTTGCTTTTTAGCGTCTACTTTATATCGTATAGGACCGCATTGCATAAATATGATGGGGTGATGACCATCTTTACGCGTTGCAGTAGCTGTAAGCCCTAATACATACTTTGCCTTACAAGATCGTATTACTTGCTCAAAACTAACAGCAGATAAATGATGACACTCATCAACGATGATATGCCCATACTCTGCCACTATATCATCCACTACATTAGCTTTAATTAGGCTTTGAATGATTGCGATATCAACTATGCCGCTTGGTTTATACTTGCCGCCACCGATCATTCCTATTTGATCTGTTTCCAAATCTAAAAATACTTTTAATCTTTCAATCCACTGATCTAATAATTGCCTGCGGTGCACAATAATTAATGTACTCCTCTTTCTTTTAGCAATCATGTGTGCACCAATCACCGTTTTGCCAAAAGCTGTTGTTGCTGCAAGAACCCCGGTCTCATGCTGAGAAAGTTTTTTGGCTGCTCGTTTTTGCTCGTCGGTTAATTCTCCTAAAAATTTTAACTTAATACGAGTGCCAATCCACTTTTTATCATCAAGCACAACATCGATACCAAGACTATTAAACAAATCCAATGCTTCATCTAAACACCCTCTAGGTAGGCCAATATGATCTGGAAAATCTTCAGCACAGGCAATAATTCTAGGCTTCCCAAAGGTCGGCAAGCGCATTGATTGGGCTTTGTAAAACTCAGGGTTTTGAAAAGCAGCTAAGCGTATCAATTTATTGATGAGCACTGGAGGTAGGGATCTTTTTTCAATAAAAACCTGATTACTGACGACAACATTTACTGATTTTGAAAGTGTTTGTTCAATCGGAATATCAGAGACTTTACGAGAGGGTTTGATATCCCACGGCTTTTCTTCATCCTCTTCAGCAGGCATACGAACACCAACAATCTTACCTTTGTAAGCAGCCTCTTCAACGATCCTACTAACATCTTCTTCTGACATTTTGTTAATGGATTGTAAAAAGAGCCATTGGTCTTGATATGGATTAAAATGATCGTCTAAAAATAAGCTGTTACCTCGATCCCTTGGAAAGCGTTGCAAAGGCAGAGCTATAAGATTGCCAAAACCACCAGATGGCACAGTGTCTTGATTAGGGAAAAATCGGTCGTAAGATTCAAAGCCGATCTCTGGGCAGTCGTCCATAGTTTCAGTGAGTAGCGCTGTCCCCATTTTTCTGGCATGCGATGCTAAAATTGGCTTATTAAAAAAAATCCAAATATGAGCACCATTACCAGATCTTGATTTTTCAAGAGCGTAAGGGATGGATTTCTTTTGACAGGTTTTTATAAATGCAGCAGCATCTCGCTGCCATTGATCCTTATCTAAATCGACAGCCAGAAACCAGCACGTATCATCGGCAAGCATCGGATATATTCCAATTGTATAATCTCTTTTACTTCCATTAAGATCTTCACCACCTAAATGCTTGCGAACAATTTCTGCTGTTAAAGGAATAAAAGCTTGATTTGGGCATTCAGAACATTTTATGCGGGGTTTATTGCAAATTCCCCTAATCCATTCATTGGAACAAGTAGGTGAATACCCAGATTTGCCTGTTTTAGCATTATCCCATCTTTTTGGGAACACCTCCATGCGGCCACGAAAAAGATTCATAAATATTTTTATTTTTTCTTCTGGTGAAAAAATGGTGTGCGTTTCTATTAAAGCAATATTAGATGTTGAGTTTTCCAGCTCAATATGTGTTTTTTTTAATTCCTCTAGTAAAGCGACTTTTTTTACATCTAGCTCTTTCAGCTGAATTTCTAAAGTTCTAATTTTGTCATGTATACCATGCGTCATTATGGCTGCCACAAAATTGAAATTAGGCCAGAAATATATGGTTTTAAGAAATCATTTCTTTTTGTTTTAAGCTGAAAGTGTTTATTGTCTTTCTGCGATATTCTATTTTCTGCATTCATAGACAACACTCTCGTCATTTTCATCTGGGGTAGCTGATTCATCAAAAGCCCTTATTGCGCGAACTTTAAATCCGCAACTTTTGAGTATTTCGGTTAACTCATGGTGATCGTAAATTCTGACTTTCAATTCTTCAATTTCTGTATGAATAATGCTGTTATTGTGGATAAGTTCATATTTGCCAATCGAATTGCAAACATTACCCTCCATGGTTGCTAATTGGCTTAGCATGATCATCTGACCATTCGGTTTGCGCCATACAGAGCCACGCCATACATCAAGTGGTGGCACAGCTTTAAGCGTTTCACCTTCAAACAATAAAACACCCTCATCGCTTAGGTGTTCATAAAGTGTTTTAAGCGCTTCTTTCACTGCGGTAGGGTCGATAATTAAACAGAAAGACCCGCTAGGAATAAAAATCAGATTATATTTTTCTGGCCGCTTTAAATCTTCAACAAAGCCTTTCCATACCGTAGCCTCTAGGTTTTTAACCTTGGCTTTAGCATGCAATGCTTCAAGCATATGGTCGCTTGCATCAAAGCCATACACATCAAATCCCTCTGCAAGTAATGGTAGTAAAAATCGTCCTGTACCACACATTGGTTCTAAAATAGGACCGTTTGCTTTTATGGCATAGTTACGATAAAAGGCATAAGCATCTTCTGGTGGATTAGGCTTGCTTAGGTCGTAAACCTCCGTGCAAAGACTGAGATAGGTGTCGAGCTGTTTCATTGCGTCTCCAGTTAAATCTAATATCATCAAGTGTTCATCAAAAAATGTATCCCCAATTTTGAGTGCACGAGGTTCTGTGCCATAAATTTTAAATCCGTGTTTTTGATAAAATGCTACAGCGCCAAGATTGCTTGTCACACAGGTTAAGTGCAGCTGTGTGACATGTGACTTTGCGTGATTGATAATGGTTTGAATTAAAGCGCTTGCGATACCTTGTCCTCTGCATTCAGGCCGAGTATACATTCCCCAAATGACACCACGATGCTTTGTCTTAGATGAATTTAAACTATAAAAGCCAGCACAAGAGACAAGTGAATTATCAACAAACACCCCAAATATATCACTCTTGGTTAAGCTATTTTGAAAATCTAAATCAGGCCAATTTGCTTCTTCTTCATAAGACGAGCCAAAACTTTCAGGTGAATTCTTTAGCGCTTCTAATCGGAGTAATTTCCACGGTTGCCAATCTTCTTGCGTTAGCATACTTATCTTCATAACCCCACCTCCATAACCGTCACAGTATGCGATTTAAATTCATCCATACTGATTTTCCTCCACCCAAGGCGTTCGTAATACTCTGGTATGGTGGGGTCAAAAGCAAACAAGTACAGTTTTTCAAAGCCAATCTCTTTTGCTTTTAGAGCTGCGACATCAACCAGCATTTTTCCGATCCCTTGTTTTTGATGTTTAGGGGCTACTACTACATCTGCAAGCCATGGACCTAAATCGGGACGAAACTCCTCCTTAAGTTTAAATGTGCAAAATCCTACTGGAATTTCATCACACAGCGCAACGAATGAAGTTGTTTCAGGCTGGCGATTAAGCTCATCATAAGTCAACGACTCTATCTCTTGAATTGTAAGCTCTGGAAACCAAATTTTACCTAAAACCTCATGCCAAATGTTTGCAAGCGCGGGTATAGTATTGGGATGGTTTTTCAGAAGGTCGATTTGGATCATAATTTACCTTCTATAATTTTTATGACTTCAGGCATAACCGTTTGTAACCGCAGAATCGTCGCTAAAGTTTGGTTCACTTGCTCTATACCTACATTTTTATGCTCGGATTCACCCAGAACACAAGAGCGTTCGATGTTATAAACCAACCAGCCAATCCAACTAAAGGATCCATAACAAGCAGCGACAACATGCTCCTTATTAATAACGCCACCAGCTTTTTGATATTCCTCGATCATTTTAAAAAATAGATCCTTATCAAAATTGCTGGTAATGCCACTCCAGTTAAAAGCAGTGCCGATAATGTCATAGGTTGGTTTTATCTTGCAGGCAGCTTCCCAGTCGATCAGGATTGGATTATTGCTACTGTCCCACAAAACATTTTTCTGATCCAAATCACCATGGCTGACGATAATATGTGTTTTTAGTGTCGGTATTGCATTTTGATAAGCTTCATTGGCAAGCAATATATTTTTCTGATTTTTCCGCAAATCGGCGGCAAAAGGGCAATTAAAACTTTCAGCTTTGTCAATTAACTCAAGAATCTTTTGGTCTGTGTGAGTATAGAATTCCGGCTGGGTTATTTCAGGCTCATCCAAATTAAGGCAGTGCATTTTTGCTAGGATAGTGGCTATTTTCAGGGCGTGATGTTCTGAAACAGCGTGTTGATCTAGCGCTTTTGCATCAATCCATGGGTACACTAGAAAACCAGTCTCCTCGATCATAAAAAGATATTGACCAGTATTTTCGATGGCAGGGACAGCTGGTATACCAAGGGCAGAAAAGCGTGAGGCAATTTTTTCACTCAATTCATAATTTTTAATGACTCGCTCGTTTTTTAGATCAATATCTTTTGATAGCTGCTTGATTGCGTAAGAGCCTTTATCTGTATCAAGGCGCCACATGATATGCAGCAAGCCGCCGTGTACTCTTGTGGGCGCTTGAGTCGGTGTGCCAAGGTCAAAATGCTGGCTTACGTGCTTTAGATGCGTTTGATTCATATGATACTCCCCACATACCATTCTGAAGCTACGGTTAATCCAATATTTTTAAGAAAGTGACATTTCGGTCCATCATGGGCACCACAAACAACAAGGACTTGCGCAGCTCCCCTCAACTTTGCGATTGTTTTAATTTCTTGAACCAATTTAGATCCAATCGAATGCCACTCAGTTTCATCAGCGACACAAAAGTCATCGATCATTAAGGTTAGCCCACCAGGATTATAAACTTCTGGCGCTGGCATCAACTTGCCAATAATAAAACCAGCTATTTTTTGATGATTTTGAGCGGTGAGCATGATGTGGTTATCATGGGCTAATAACTCCTCAAACCATTTGGCCTGTGATAGTTCTGCGATATCGCCAGCATATTCCCAAAATTGGGCTTGCGCTTTTTCGTAAGACAAGCGTTTTTGATACGACATCTCGACTATGCTTTGTATATCGCCAGCTTGAGAAAGCCGAATAGAAATATCATCTTTAGCATTGTTCACCCTATGATTAATATCAAAGGTAAACACGTTCATTGCATAAGGATCAGGATTTTCAGCGTTTCTTAACTCATCCTCTGTTTTAAACACCTCTCTATAATCACCATGGGATGCCTCGGAGATAATTTTGCGCCAAAATTTTACGGCTTTTATATTTTCTGGCATTACAGCTATTGACCATTTGCCCGGATGTTCTTTGAATATTTCTCTAGCAACTATGCTTGCAATGCCTTTTCCTTGAAATTTAGCAAGAACGAAAAATTCCCCCATGTTCCAGTCGACAGGTTCAAGCAAATGCATTTTATCCAATAACACAAAGCCTGCTATTTCATCCGATACCTTTATTAAAAAAGCTTTCTCATCAGAATTTTCAAAATAATGTTTAAAATCTATGCATTCAAACAACCCGCTCTCAGGGCATTCCCAGCCCATATAGGCTGTTCTATCATACACATAGAAACGCGCCATATTTTGAATGGTGGGGTAATCAGAAATCGTTGCGGGTAATAATCTAACATTAGGCACAAATCGTCTAATCAATAAATGATGGGGCTTACCGGCACCGCTACAATCCCCACCCATTATAAAGTCAGCAATATGCTCAAAACCTGCTTTCATATAGACATGTTTTGCTCTGGGGTTATCGCTGGCAGGATCTATGATGAATGTATCCGCTGCTACGTCGAATTCTCTTCTGAAGAAATCAATGAATTCCGATAACGTTTTGGCACCATAGCCTTTGCCAAAATAGCTTTTATCCCCGATCATGTAATCGATACCATACGTATTACCAGTTTTTGAAAGGTGATTTAATTTAATATCATCGATGTGGTCTTCAGCTGTTTCTTGGATCGTCATCAGCATTGCGAACGGGTGATCATTAGAGCTTGCTATCCAATAAACATACTTGCCATCACAATAATTTGAGGGCTCTTTTCGGTCATTAACAAAATTTAAAATATCGTCTTTATGGCCCTGCGTATTGTCCCAGAATTCCTGAACAAAAGGCTCCGAAAGCCAACCAAAAATAACATCAACGTGACTTACATTGGCTTTTTCAAAATTGATGCTCATGTTTTTTCCTCAAATAAATTTTTTGCATCATAGCATTACACCTTCTTGGCAATTGTTAGTATTCGCTCAGAACCCTCTTTTGAAAATGCTTCGCCATTTATGTCGGTTTGAGCTAATACAACAAACCCATTTTCTTTTAAAATTTCTTGCAATTCATCGCGACAGTAAACCTGTAGGGTGTTTTCGTAACCTTTTGATACTTTTGTGGGGCTTGAATGACCATCTTGATAAACATAGGTACTATAGGATGCTAAAATGCCGTCATCAGAGATGGTGCTAAATTGGATTTCTCTGAATTTCTGACCATCGGTAATAGCCATCCAATCTCCGGTTAATTTCGTGATGTTATTACCAGCTTTCAGGTAATCTAAGTTAAATATGTCGAAAATATACAAGCCACCCGGATTCAAATTACGATTTATATTTTGAATGGTAAGTGTAAAATCTTCGCGCGTGAGATGACCAATTGCATTAAAGATTGTAATCGCAGCATCGAACTGGCCTGCATGAACAGTGCGGCAATCTCCTTGTAAGAATTTAATTTCCAACTGCTTTAATTTCGCTTTTTGTTTAGCAATTTTGAGCATGCTCTGGCTAATGTCGCTGCCTACGATTTCAAAGCCTTTTTCCTGCAGCCAAAAGACTTGAGAACCGGTACCGCAAGTAAGATCAAGAACAGTAGCAACCTGATGCTCTTTTAATATTTTCTCTAAAAGCGCATTGATGGCCTTCGAATTATTTTCATTAAATTCATCATAGCACTCAGCCCTTGTGTTGTAATAAGAGGCTTTTGCTGTTGTATGTTTAAGTGTTTTCATATTCATCTCTGGCTTAGTATTTTTATATGATTCATAATCTCTTCTGCTGCATCTTCCGGACTTAAAGTGCTGATATTTAGCGAAAACAAATTAGGGTGGGAGATAGAGATAAGCGGCCCATTATCCTCAGCATCACTCGGGTCAATAGACTTCCACCTTTCTCTTCTTTCTAGCCTTGTGAGACGCTTTAAATGCTCTTCTTTGCTAATTTCAAGTTGTACAGGAATAAACAATGATCCTCGTGCTTCAGCCATTTGCTTTACTTGTTTGTAAAGCTGCCTATCCTCATCAGTATTTGCTAAGCAATTGGTAAGCACATAACTATTCTTGGTATGATGGGCCAGGAAATCGAAAACTTCAGCTCTTATGCGAGCGATAGTATCCCAAGCAAAATCAGGTATCTTGGCATAGCCATCATATTGCAATAGTTCAAAAATAGGATTGTTGATTAGCTGATTATCGCAAACGATAAAACCATACTTTGCAGCTAATGCCTTAGCGATGGTGTATTTGCCGACCCCAGGCTTGCCGGTTAAATAGATGATTGTTGTTGGTTGTGTCATATCATCACGCTCCTAAATACATCTGAAGCCGGTGTTTTCAGCCACTGAGGCACGAGCTCTTGCAAAGGCTCGGCTCTAAAATCAATTTCAGATAATTGATGCAACGGCACCCAGATTAATTCAATATGATTTTCAAGCTGCGGAATTTTATGATTGCTTTTCAAAGATTCCGATTCAGCCTCAAAAATAAAATTATATTCATGGTTGTGACAGATACTGCTATGACCAGGTTCGAAGCTGTATTCTAAACATCCTAAAAATCTCTTGATCTTGCAATGAGCTCCAGTTTCTTCCATTAATTCACGAATGAGCGATGTTTCAACCGATTCACCATGCTCAACATGCCCCCCTGGGAGAAAATAAAAACTGATTGGCAGGTCAAGTGTTTTGCAAAGCAAAATATTATCTTGGTCAATAATGACGCCTCTGCTCAAAACATGGATATTATTCTTCGTGCTCATCTTCAACCCCACATTTTGTGCCTTGATGAAATATCATTTTCCACTCATCACCATATCTTTTCCAAATTGAAGATCGCAGCGAAGCAATGCCATCTTCTGTTGTTTTGTAGGTAGCTAGCGTCACGTCCTTGGATAATTCCTTAATCTTGAACTCGCTGACCGCAAATTTTCTTGAGGTTTCATCTGGCTTGATACAATCCTGCTTGTTGTAGACCTTGCCGGAGCTTCCAAACTCAAGAAAATCATCTGCGATTAGTTTATTTAATTGTCCAGTGGATTGTCTGACGCAAGGGTCTAAAAGAGACTGCTCTAAAGCTTCAATAAGTTTTGGCAAAATGCCAGATTCAGTTATCCTTGATTCTTTTGGAGCATCTGATCTGAATCCATTCCAAAATAATCCACCATAAGGTTCTAGAATTTTCTTTACTAATAATTCCAATGCAGCAGAATCGCCCGTTTGGAAGAGACCTTCAAATGCTTGCGTGAATGCTAAAGCAAGATCAGGGTTATCGCTTTTCAGATAACGGATGATTGATTTTCCACTGGCGCACCACTTATTTTGGCTTCTAAAATAAAATTGCCCCAGCGCTTCAAGTAACCATCCGGCGGATGCAATCTGCTCATCGCGCCCGGCTGGATATTTAATATCATCCAGAACATCGGTAATTAAAAATCGTTCTTTTTTGATTTGTTCTTGGTCCCAGGTAGCTGGCCCTGCATTCAAAACTTCTTGCGCAAGTGTTTTAACATTTTCTGAAAAAACGCTGGGGTTGCTTACCTCACGTCCATTCAAAATCATATAGCTCAAGCCAGAGATGCCATTTCCTGTCCTTGATTCTTCAAAAAAATACCGCAAGGTATCAAGATCATGAATAAATGCGTCAATAGGCCAACCATCGTAAATAAATGCTTCTCGATAAGCGTGGGCTACTTCGTCAAAAACAATCACAAGATCTAGATCGGATGCACTTGTTCCCTGATTAACTGAAACTGATCCTGCCCAGAATATGGCTTTAGCATCAGGATAGCGTTCTTTAATAAGTTTTTGAATGGTTGGTAACGTGTCGTTTCTTAAGGATAAATCCTTTATCATCCAAATATTAGATTCTGTTTGAAATTGCTCAAATATTTTAAACCCAGCTTTTGTAAAGGCTTTAATTGCGGTTAGATTATCTTTTGCTGGATCAATCAGGCACCGATCGAAATGCGTTGTTAATACTTGGCTTTCAAATGCATTTAAAATTACCGTTCCCAAGCCTTTGTGTAAGAACATTTGCTCTCCGATAAATAAATCTATACCGCATACAGAACCAGAAATAGCGCTTAAATCTAAGTGGTTTTCTTGTGCAAAATCATGAGCATTATAAGCTTGTATGTAACCTATCATTTCTTCGTCTAAACAGATGACGTAAGCGTATGTTTTGTGGTTTGAATTTTTTGAAAGAGCAATGCCATGGATGTGTTTTCCAAATTTTTCATGCACCAAATCCATTGTATAAGTTACATCCTGGTCCCACCATTTTTTGACGTGCGGCGACTCCAACCACTTTAGCAGTAGTGAAAAATGGGATTCAGCTAAGGGAGCAAAAGTGATTTTCATAGCAGATTAATCTCTTTGATGCGTGTTAAGTTTTTTAAATACATTAAAAACTGTTCCATATCTTTTTCTACTGGAGCAAAATACTCTTTCTCATTTGTTTTCATAATTTCAGCAGCTTTTTTGACGAGCTTTTTACCAGCAGGTGATAGGCTGGAATATTTTGCACGTTCATCACCCTCTATTTGCTCACGTAAAACAAGCCCACGCTTTTGTAGCGTGCGCAGGATTTGCGATGTCATGGTTACATCAGAATTAGTAAGCCTCGCCAAATCATTTTGTGTTGCCTTATCTTGATGCTTTTCTAGCTCAAATAGCGTCCCCATAAAGACATACTGCGTATGCGTTAGGCCAACCGCCTCCAGAGCCCTGTCTGTGATGCGCTTCCATGTAAAATAGGCCTGAGCAAAAGTGAAACTTGGACCCTCTAGCACAGGGATCGAGTATTCTTTTGTGGCGTTATCTGGCATGCACGTCTCTCCGTAAATGGGTTACTTTTAAAAAAGAGCTTAATCATAACATGATTATACATATTATAGTTGCACAAAATATGGTTTTATGTCAAGATAAAGCTGTGGGAATCTCATAATTTTGTCATCTGTCGGAAAATTGAACATGCAACTATTTGATCTAAAAGGTAAAACAGCCATCGTCACAGGAGCTTCGAGTGGTTTAGGGGAGCAATTTGCTCGCTCTTTATCAGGCGCAGGGGCACGAGTGATATTGGCCGCTCGCCGCATTGATAAATTAAATACCTTAGCTGCTGAGCTTAATAACGCTAAAGCGATTCAAATGGATGTATCAGATAAACAATCCGTAAAAAATTGTTTTGCTGAGTTAGAGCAAGCTGGAGAGAGGATCGATATCTGCGTTAATAGCGCTGGAATTGCGGTGCTTACTCCTATTTTTGCAGAAGACGATAACGATAGCTTTGAGTCGATTATTCAAACGAACCTGATGGGTGTGTGGTATGTCACAAAGGCAGTCGCAAATCATATGAAGAACCACAGCATTCATGGGTCTATTATTAATATTGCCAGCATTAATGGAGATGCCTTCCCTTATAAAGAAGCAACAGCTTACGCAACTTCTAAGGCTGCTGTTATTCATATGGCAAAATCTTTGGTAACTGAGTTATCGCAGTACAAGATCAGAATTAATTCTATAGCCCCTGGTCTTTTTCATACCCCTATGACAGATCACAAATTGGGCACAGATCAACAACGACAAGAATTTGCTGGGCAGATCCCTATGGGGTTTGTTGCAACTCCACAAGATTTGGATGGCGCTTTGTTGCTGCTAGCTTCAAATGCGCATTCGTCTTATATAACAGGATCATGCATTACTGTTGATGGCGGGAAATCTTTTGGAACATCCTGGGGGTCATAATAATTTTATGCGCGTACTTAAATTCATCATCGCAAATATAGGGCCCTATAAAAAGTATGTGTTTGGCATTTTTTTAGCCATGTGTTTGATCACCGTGGATAATACCTTAAAGCCACTTTTAGTGAAGCTTTTTATCGATATTGTCTCGGGAGCTGAGCAGGGAAATCTATGGGTTGTATTCATATTCTATGCCTTACTTCAATTTATGTTGGTGAGTGTATGGACGATGAGTGACTATTGCATCACAAAATATACAGCTAAGTTTCGATTAAATGTAGCCGAAACCTTTATGACCAAGCTATATGAATATCCGTATAGTTTTTTTCAAAATCAGCTTTCGGGTTCTTTGACGTCGAAGATAAATGATGCATTCCAACATTTGCCACATCTAATCTTCACGATCATTAACCCGTTTATGTATTTCATACTGTTAATACTGATCTCATTAGGTCTGCTTGCCTCAGTTGCACCTATTTTTGCCTTAAGTATGGGCGCTTGGGTTTTATTATTTTTTGTGATTACCTTATTTTCCATGAAGAAAAGCATACGGCTCAATAAAGAATATGCCGAGGAAAAATCTAAAATAATTGGCCTGGCCGCAGATTATCTTGGCAATATGATGAGCGTGAAGCTTTTTGCAGCCAGAACTTTTGAACAAGGACGATTTTTCAAACTACAAAAACCTTTTGTTGATATAGCTGAAAAAGGTGGTTTTTATCATACCTGGTTGTATGGTTTTTTGGGCATACTCACATCACTTTATGCACTATCTTTTCTAGCTGCTCTTATTTTTGGTTATCAGAAAGGCGTTGTAACACCAGGCGATTTTGCGCTTGTGATTATGATAAATTTTAATATCATTAACACACTCTATCAACTCTCACATATGCTAAGGGATTTTATAGCTAATTGGGGTGCAGTGGATCAGGCGATAGCTTTGCTAGAAACAAGCGAAATTACGCATTCAGATAAGCCAAACGCCACGGCCTTAAATTGCAGACAAGGCAAAATAGCTTTTGATCAAGTCAAATTCCATTACAAGGGCACTGAGCCTCTTTTTCAGAATAAATCCATCGAAATTAGTGCCGGTCAGAAAGTTGGCCTTGTAGGCTATTCCGGTGGCGGCAAGTCAACATTCGTCAATTTGATCCTCCGTCTTTATGATGTGACGGATGGCGCTATTTTGATTGACGGTCAGGATATTAGGGATGTCACACAAGATTCTCTACGTGCCTCCATAGCTATGATCCCCCAAGACCCATCATTATTTCACAGAAGCTTGATGGAAAATATCCGTTACGGCCGAATTGATGCAAGCGATGAAGAAGTGATCGAAGCTGCTAAAAAAGCCCACGCTCATGAGTTTATTTCCACGTTGCCGCAAGGTTATGACTCACTGGTTGGAGAAAGAGGCGTCAAACTTTCAGGTGGTCAGCGCCAACGCATCGCCATAGCAAGAGCAATTCTAAAGAACGCGCCAATTCTTATTCTTGATGAAGCAACGAGCCAACTTGATTCTGTGACGGAAAGCTTGATCCAAGAATCGTTATGGGAGTTGATGCAAAACAAAACCACAATCGTCATTGCTCACCGTTTATCGACCTTGCTGCATATGGATCGCATCCTGGTTTTTGATAAAGGTAAGATCGTAGAAGACGGTACTCACAGTGAACTTCTTGCAAAAGCAGGGCTTTACAAAAGCCTATGGGATGCTCAGGTTGGTGGATTTTTGGGTGACGATCAAATGGAGGATGAGGCATGAAAGCTTCAGTAAATATTCAATACACATCCACACCGGCAAGCACAGATATTGATTTTCTGACACAAAAAATTAATCAAGAGACACCTGAATTTGGCGAAGCTCATCCTTTTGCATTTTTTATTCGAGATGATAAGAACCAGATTATTGCAGGTTGCAATGGGAGCGTGATTTTCGGCAGCATTTATACGGATCAATTGTGGGTCCACCCTAATTACCGCAAGAATGGTTTGGGGCATCAACTGATGGAAGCGGTTCATGATTATGGCCGTAAGTTAGGATGTACCATGGCAACCGTTGCAACGATGAGCTTTCAAGGCGCTAAAACATTCTATGAAAAACTCGGATACGTAAGTGATTTTGAAAGGCCGGGGTATACGCAAAATTCTAGCTGCATCTTTTTAAAGCGGAGCTTGTAATGTTTAAAGTTGATTGGGAAAAAACAAGTGTCACATACCAGCTGCCAGAAGGCATAGTAGAGAAAATGGTGCGCCTTATTTATCCCGACAAAAAGCTTACTTCATTTGAATTGATTGCCGGTGGCTGTGCTAATCTTAATTATAAAATTCAGCTGGAAAATGAAAGCCAGCCGCTGATTTTGCGTATTTATTTGCGCGACAAAGATGCTGTCCACAGAGAACAAAAATTAGCAGCATTAATAAAAAAAACTGTGCCCGTACCTCTTACGCACTATATAGGTGAACTTGAAGGGCATCACTTTGCCATTACGGAGTTTATTTCTGGCATCTCTCTTCGCGATCTTTTGCTAAGCGATGAACCACATGATCTGAACGCAATCATGAGTGAAATAGGCACAATTCTCTCAAAAATTACAGCGCACGAATTTCCAAAAGCCGGCTTCTTAAACAAAGATTTGGAAGTGATTCCATATGAATCCTCCGATATCATCAAATTTGCACAGGATTGCTTGAATGACAGAACCGTAGTATCTGTGCTATCGCCTGAGATGATTGATGAAATCAAAAAAGCTATAAAGCAACACGCGACTTTATTTCCCAATAATGATGAAAAGCATCTTGTTCATGGTGACTTTGATCCTGCCAATATTTTGGTAGACAAGATTAACAGTTCTTGGGTTGTTAGCGGCGTTTTGGACTGGGAATTTGCTTTTTCTGGTTCTTGCCTTTGGGATGTGGCAAACATGCTCAGATACGCCTATAAAATGCCGCCTGAATTCCAGAACTCATTTATAGATGCCTTGCAAAGAAATGGTATCAAATTACCCGCTCATTGGCGCACTACCATACATTTGTTGAATTTATCATCGTTGCTTGACCTTCTTAAGCGATCGGACCCTCAACGTCACCCGAACAGATGTAAGGATATTCGCAAGCTTATAAATCATATCTTATCAAAGTTAAATAACATGCAAAAAATAGATCGTGTTGAAATTAAACCTTATGACCCAAATTGGCCTCATATTTATGAAAAAGAGGCGTTACTTATCCGTCAAGCATTGGGGGATAACTGCATTGCTATTCATCATGTCGGCTCAACGTCAGTGCCAGGTTTGGCGGCTAAGCCTAAGATAGACATTATCGCAGTTGTACGAAATTTGTTTTTTGATAAATCACAATTGGAGGCTGTGGGTTATAAATATAGGGGTGGGTTTAATATTCCTCTGCGCAGAAGCTTCACAATAAGAACCGTTGATAGGAATATAAATCTTCATATTTTTGAAGAAAACGATCCTGAAATTGAGTTAAATATTTTATTTAGGGATCATTTGCGGGAGAACCCTAGTGCTCGGGATGAATATGCGCTGCTTAAACACAAACTGATTGCAGAAGAGTCTTCCCACCAGAAAAACGACTCTATTTATAGAGGATATACTTTGGGTAAACATGACTTCATCCAAAATATCCTGCAAAAGTCTGGCTTCAAAAAGCACCGATTTGTGCTATGCACCCACACTTTAGAATGGGCTGCTGCTAAACATTTTCGTGATACCTATTTCTTTGGTCCCCACGGCATAGAAGATCCTTACACGTGGACCTTTAACCACGAAGAGCATGCTCATCTTGTTTTGTACCAAGGCACAGAGATCGTTGCTTACGCCCACATTCAGTTCTGGCTGGATCAAAGAGCGGCCATTCGTATTATTGCCACTGATGAGAATAAGCGAAATCAAAGATTTGGAAGCAAGTTTTTGGTGCTTATAGAGAAATGGCTACGAAGTTTAGGCGTTAAAAGCATTCATGCTGAATCTAGGCAAAGCAGTCTAAGGTTCTATCTCAAAAACGGCTATACAAATATGCCATTTGACGATCCCGAAAACCATGAATCCGATCCAAATGATGTTCCGGTGGGTAAATTGATATGATTGAAACGCCCCGCTTATTGTTATACCGACCAACCAATGATGAGATGTTAATCTTAGAGAATCTATGGCGGGATGAAAGGGTTCGAAAATTTCTTGGTGGTATTATCTCTGATGATCGCATCAAGCAAAAAGTAGTTGAACTCCAAAATCATTGGGACCAATATCAGTTTGGACGATGTACTGTATTTGACAAGGTCGCTAAAAAAATAATAGGCCTTTGTGGATTGCATCATTCCGAAGATTTCAAAGATGATATTGAGCTTTCTTATATCTTTTTTCCAGAGTTTTGGAAAAAGGGGCTCGCTCGTGAAGCCGCAAAAGCATGCATAGATTACGGATTCCATACCCTTAAGTTAAACCAAATAATTGCCATCACACAAGAAGCAAACATTAAGTCATGTCAATTGTTACAGACAATCGGGATGGAGTATATCAGGAGTTTTGAACTTTTTAATGCTCAACAGTGCATGTATACAATTGATAATAAACTGTCCTGTATCTTAATTGATAAATTCATTAGAGATGATATCCCCATTATTGTATCCGCTTTTAACAAAATCGGCTGGAATAAACCAGCATCCCTTTTTGAAGGATATTTAAAGGAGCAAGAAGCAGGAGAACGGCTTGTTTGGGTGGCTCACATCCAAGACGAATTCGCTGGTTATGTAACCTTAAAATGGCAATCTGGGTATCCGTCATTTAAAGAGCAAAATATCCCAGAGATTGTGGATTTAAACGTATTGCCGGCCTATCGAAAAATTGGTGTTGGCTCCTTACTGCTTGATACAGCGGAAAAAGAAGCTGCAACAAGAAGTAAAGTTGTCGGCATCGGTGTTGGTCTTTATGCAGGGGAAGATGGCGGCTATGGACCAGCGCAAAGGCTTTACGTGAAACGCGGTTATATCCCCGATGGCAAAGGTGTTGCTTACAATTACAAGCCAACCATCCCAGGAAATAGCTATGCGCTTGATGATGACCTGGTGCTTTGGTTTACGAAGAGGTTAAGGTGAAAAGTTTATGACAGATACTTTAAATTACCTCTTGACCCTCACGTTACGTCATACCTTATCTTTGAATTGTATTATTTGAGGACAAGGTTATGGTTTATACGGTAAAAGAATTAGCAAAGATATCTGGCGTAAGTGTACGTACACTGCATTGGTATGATGAGATTGGTTTGCTTAAACCTTTCTCAAAAGGGGCTAATAACTACCGTTATTATGAAGAACAGCAACTATTGCGTTTGCAACAAATTCTGTTTTTTAAAGAGCTGGGCTTTGCCTTAAATGATATCCAAAAGCTTCTATCGCAAAATGACTTTGACAACATCAAAGCATTAAATGCGCATAGAAAAATTTTGGAAGATGAAATCGTTCGTAAAAATGATTTGATCACTACGATCGATAAAACAATTCAACATTTAAGAGGAAAACAGACTATGAAAGACGAAGAATTATATTATGGTTTTGATAAAAAGCTGCCTAAGAGTAATCAATATACATCTGTTGCTCGCGGCACGCCAGCAGAAAAAATGTTGGAGCATTTTAAAAAAGATGACGTCATATGGTCAGAGAAACAATGGTCTGATTTTAAAAATGAAGTAGATTGTCTGGATAAAGCTATTGCTAAATTAATATCACAAAATGCTAAACCAGAAAGCGAAGATGTACAAACGCTTATCCAGAAACATTACGATCTGCAATCTAATTTTTTTAATTTGACTCATGATGCTTATTTGGCCTTGATTAAAATGTATGAAGATGATGACTCTACGATCCAAACATTTTTCAAAGCGTATCACCCTAAAATGCAACAATTTATATGTGAATCGATGAGGTATTATGCAAGTAAAATTTTGTAAAACAAATAAATATGGGGCCGGTTTGACTGGCCTCATGCGACCTTGGGTTTTTTATGCAAAAAGATACTAAATTGAGAGATGTTATGACTTTCCCCTATAAACTTATCGACTTAACCCACGAACTCGATAGCACGATCCCTACATGGAATGGTGGGTGCGGGTTTAATCATGATGTGCATATAGATTATTCTGATTGCCAAGGCGAAGATAAATTCCGCGTCATGAAAGTCAAAATGCATGCGGGGATCGGCACGCATATGGATGCCCCAAGTCACTGCATTCCTGGCGGGAGATTCATCCATGATTTTGATGTGAATGATTTAATCATGCCGTGTGCAGTTATTGATGTATCTGATAGATGTCACGAACGCTATAGCCTCAGCGCCCAAGATGTAGCGGATTTTGAAAGCAAGTATGGGCTCATTCCAAAAAGCTCATGCGTGATGGTTAAAACCGGCTGGAGCAAGTTTTGGAACACACCTTCGAAATACCATAACAACCATGTGTTCCCATCCGTATCCAGTGAGGCTGCAGAACTCTTGGTTGAACGAGGCGTGAGCGCCATTGGTATTGATACACTTTCACCCGATCGCCCCGAAGATGGCTTTAAAGTTCATAAAGCATTTTTAGGTGCGGACAAGATAATCATAGAAAATATAGCAAATTTAGATATTATGCCGCCTACAGGCGGCTTTGTTATGGTCCTGCCCATCAAAATCAAGGATGGTACAGAAGCACCGGTAAGACTCGTTGGATTAATTGAAAGTAACGATGGAGCAAGTACGTAAGGCTATGGGTGTGAAATATTTTTAAGGACAAGATGTGGGAGAAGTTAAACAGCATATGAGTAATAAATTTATAAAAGAGGATAGTTAAAATGAAGTATTTGAAAATCTTAAGCTTGGTGTTTTGCACCTTGTTTTTTGGCGTTAATTGCAAAGCACACGCAGGAGTGAAGCAGATTGAGACAAAGTACAATGTTAAAATTGGCGTTTATGCAATTGACACCAATAATGGTAACAGCTTTTCTTATCGTCAGGATGAGCGCTTCCCATTTCAAAGTACTGTTAAGATGATAGTTGCAGCTGCTGCTTTAAAAAATATTGAAGCTGATGAGAGAATAAAAATTTCTTCAGATGATATGATGTTTTGGAGTCCTATCGTTCGCCTGAATTTAGATCGAGGTTATATGACGATAAAGGAGCTTGCAGAAGCAGCCATGAGTTATAGCGATAATGCTGCAACTAATATTCTGATTACAAGGCTTGGAGGAACTAAAAGCATTAATGAATTTGCAAAATCAATAGGCAATACATCGTTTTATTTAGAAAATTTAGAGCCTAATTTAAACGCAGATCCAAATAATATTCATGATAGCTCTACTCCCAAAGATATGGCGCAAAGTGTTCAAAAGCTATTGATAGAAAATAATGTTTTAGGTCAAGAAAATCAGCATATATTAAAAACTTGGATGATTAACAATACTACAGGTTACAAAAAAATCAGATATAGGCTACCTCTAGCTTGGAGTGCCGCAGAAAAAACAGGTGGAGGCTCTGGTACTTCTCATGATATAGGAATTGTATGGTCGCCTGCATGTAAGCCAATAGTCCTCGCAATTTATACATTTTCAAATAAAAAAGATAACGCACAGCAGGCTGATAAAGCCATTGCTGAAACGACTAAATTTATTCTTGATGAATTTTCTAAGAAAAATACTTGTTTCGCAGCAACGGATTTTAAATAAGATTTATATGATGGTAGTTTAATGAAATACTTTAAAAATCTGTGGGATGCGTTAATTTGGGAGAGAAGAATATAGCGGGCTTTACCTCTCAGCTTTTGCTTGTCGGATTTACAGATGAAAGTGGTGCTATTTGCTTGATAACAGTTGATCCAAAGGTTCCAAATGGACAAAAAACGCATTGAAATGAGACGCTTCATATTCACCGGCACTCCAGGCAGTGGAAAAACTTCTGTGATTATAGAGCTAGAAAAATTAGGCCATGCTGTTATGCATGAAGCTGCAACGAATATCATTGCACAAGAGCAAGCTAAAGGCATAGAAAAGCCATGGGAAGAGCCTGATTTTATAGATCAAATTACGCATATGCAAAAAGATAGGCAGATGAATGCCACTGGGAATTGGCAGTTTTATGATCGCTCGCCCTTTTGTACCTATGCCCTCGGTAAATATTTGGCCCATTGGAAAGATATGGAATTTAAGCCTTCGCTTGTATTGCTTGATGAAATTAATCGCTGCCTCAAAAGTGGCATTTACCAAAACAAAGTATTCTTTTTTGAAAACCTTGGTTTTATCGAGCATACCGATGCCAGAAAAATCAGCTATGAAGATGCTTTGATTTTTGAGCAGATTCATCTGGATGTGTATAAAGAATTTGGCTTTGACATCATTATGGTACCCAAAGGGCTGACGGTTACGCAGAGATGTGAATTCATTTTGGAAAGAACGTTATGAATATTAAATCATTAAAAACCCATGAGGAAATCGCACAATCATTTGATACGTTTTGGGAATTACGGCCACATTTGACAGATAAAGAAGTCTTTGTCGCTCAAGTGATGCAACAACAAAAAGAAGGCTATGAAATTATTGCTGCTTACGAACAAGAAGAAGTTGTAGCATGTATAGGATTCCGTTTCCTTACAACGCTTGCATGGGGGAAAATTCTGTATATTGATGATTTGATCACAAAAGAAAAAACCCGCGGCAAAGGGTATGGTAAAATTTTATTAGACCATGTCATACAAATTGCCAGAGAACACTTGTGTAAAGAAGTTCATTTGGACACAGGATATGCAAGACATGCTGCGCATAAAGTTTATCTAAAACAAGGGTTCGAGTTTAATTGTCATCATCTGGCGCTAAAACTTACATAACCATCACTAATTTTAAAGTAAGAATTCACCCCAATCTCGTCTAGAAAATCGGCATCATGTGAGATGATAATCATAGCACCGGGATAAGCCTTGAGGACTTGCACCACATGCTCTTTCGTTTCTAAATCAAGGTTATTGGTGATTTCGTCAAGAATCAGAAGTTTTGGTGTTTTGGCTGCGATTTGTGCGAGCGACAGTCGCGCCTTTTCTCCACCAGAAAGCGTGCGCACAAGGGCATTGACCTCTTCATTTTTACGAAATAGAAAATCGTTCAAATGACGCCGCACTTCAATATGAGTCCAGGTTGGCACTAGCTCAGCAATTGTTTCTAACACTGTCTTTTTAGCAGACAAGGTACCGTAATGCTGATCCAAATACCCAATATCACTGATCTTAGGCGCATACCAGTTGCCAGATTTTATAACACACGTATCATCCATGATTGCCTTAATCAAGGTTGATTTTCCGCTAGCATTATCACCTTGTATAGCGATACGATCTCTTGAGCTTATCGAGAGACTGATTTTTTGAAGTAGAGTCACTTGTCCTGCATAGCCAACTTTCCCATCACTGATGGATACAATTGTTCGATCACCAACGCTTGCACTACTTAAAGAAAATTTTGGTACAATAATTTCAGGCAGATGCAGATTGGAAAGTTGCTCGGTTAAATTTTGCTTTTTATGATCGATTGCGGATTTTTTGTGACCTGAAGTTTCTTCAGCTCTACCGGCTTTGGCTGTGCTTACAATTGTGGGCCATTTTCTTTGGTGAATGCTTTTTTCACCCTTGGCTTTGCTTTTAGCAGCTCGTTTTTGCTCTTTCATTAAAGCATGATGCATATCTTTTTTTTGCCGATCGAGGCGTGTTATTTCTTGCTCTAAAGAGGATCGGCGGTTACGTATTTCGCGGATATAATCATCGTAGTTGCCGGAAAATATACGGATTTGCCCATTATCGATATGCCATAGGGTATCAATGCAATAACGCAGTAACTCTGTATCATGAGACACGACAATGAGTGTGCCAGGATAAGATTGCAACATTCGCATCAGGCTTTTACGGTTATGTCTGTCTAAATGATTGGTTGGCTCATCGAGCAGCAAAACATTAGGTTCAAGGCTCAATGCCTGTGTCACTGCTGCATTTAAGCGCTGCCCACCACTTAACGAATCAAATTCTTCAACAATTTGAGGAACAAAGCCAACAATCACATCATCTGCAATTAAGACATCACCACTTGTGGGTTCCACTATGCCATTCAATATTTTGAGTAGCGTCGTTTTTCCACACCCGTTACGACCAATAATGGCTATACGGCTACCATAGGGGATTTGCACAGTAAAATCGTCAAAACAGGTTTTATGTGGGAAGGACAGCTGAAGATTTTTGATCTGAATCGGTTTATGTATCATACGCATCTCTGTAAAGTATTTAGGGCTATAACAAATTAAGACGTAAGCTGAAGAGCTTTGGTCTTATGCCCTCTATAGGGCTACTTTAAGAGATAATTTTCATGATACGGACAAAACCTCAAATTGATTTTTCTGACATACTATGCTCACATAGTACCCTATTTTAGAAAATAATTCAATCTCAATATTTTTGACATGCTTCCAACTTATCTAGCAAGTCCATATAGTCCTGCAACGCAGGGATCAGGGGGCTTTTTTCTGGTAACTCAGTCACGGACTGCTCGATCTTATGCCATTCTTCTTGGGTATAATGGGGATAAGCTGGGCAGCTACTTTGGTTCTGCATCCCTACGCTTGCGCAGCCGCTCAAGCAGACCAGACTTACCCCGATCATGATAAGATTTATTTTGTTCATCCAGTTTTTCATAGGTTTCATGGAGCTCTAGGTTTTCCTCCGCTTGTTCACGCTTCAGCCGTTCCCCACCCAGCATATAAGCTAAAAGGGTTTGACTGAATTCGCGCATAATCTGCAAAAATGCTGACAACCAAAGCGGCATCATGTTTCAAGACTTCTGATCAATTTTGGCTTGGGTGTTTTTATTCATCACACGACCCACCACATAAGTAATAACCATTGCTGCAATACTGGCAACTGAGGCTTCGTTGAGGTTAAGCCCAAGTTCTGATGCACCTGCAACAGCGATGCTGCCGATTAAGGTTGCCCAAAATTCAGTGGTTTTAATGCCTGGTTTCATAGATTTTCTCCAATGTTAAAGTTTATGCATAAGCTCGTTTCAGCCATCCTTTGAGAAATTTGGCCCGTCGTGGTTGAGTTGCGGCGAGTGTTCGATAATATCCAGCGGCTTCAGATTTCAAAGCTGCAAGCAAGTCGCTAAGATCAGCCTTATTAATGGCCGCTAAAGTCATGGGGCCTAACACACCATCCTCAGCAATATCTTGCCCTGTGGATTTTAAAGCTCGTTGGACAAGTCTATGCGCCCAGTTTGATCCCATATTCACCGCTAGATCAAAGACCTTTGTAGCAAGATTGACGTCCTTGATATCTTTGTAAAGCTGAGGGTCCCAGAAATCGCGTTTGTAAATGTTCTTTGCTTCATCGACTGTCAAAGTATCCACGTCAACATGGGGATAGCTGCGTTTGGAAATCCCAAACTTGGTTTCGCCACCATCATCGTCGGGATCATCGCTATAGCCGCCTTCATGGGAAAGCACAAAGCTGACTGCATGTTCAAAGCGTTCATCGGTAAGGTTTTTAGGTTTATTTGCCATGACTGATTCTTGCCTCCAATTCATTGATTTCTTCGTGAAGGGAAATAATGCGCTCTTCCAGCCGAAAGACTTTTTCTGCAAGCTGCTGGTTCTTTTGAAACCATTCCTCCTGCATCACCACCCGTGTATCAAGTTTGGCTGCCCACCAAATAGCGGTTAAAGTTTGTAAAATCATCGCTATTACGATGCCAATAGGTACTTTGCGATCAACGCGCCATTTTGAAAGGCCAAAGCTTTTGGGGTTATTCGTCATCCGTTTCTCCTTTAAAATCGCGCGAAGCCTCAATGGTGGTGGTGTAGCCACTGCTATCCAATGTATGCTCAGCACGGGTTATAACCCAGTCGCTTGGAATCCCTGGCCGAAATCCTGATAAATATATTTTGGATTCGGCTACTAACTCCGGACGACCAGCAAGGGTTATATTCAGAGTTTGTGTCCCACGTGTCAGCCTTTCGAGTTTTGCTTCTGCCGCGGCCTTTGCTAACCCTGAATTGGGGTAGACTCCACGCAGTGTGTGAACGGGATCACCATCACCGGCTTTTTCCTCTATGGGCTCAGCTTTATCAGGATCATGCCAATATGAAACAACCGAGTTATGTTGATCACGCTCAGCAAAAGTCACGCGCCAGAGTGAAATTTCTTCAAGGCTTAAAGTGTCGCCGCCAATTAATTGTCCAGTAAATGATTTAGCCTTACCTTCTGGGACAAATAACAAAAATCCATTGGCAGGTTTGGCAATAGCTCCATGCAATTGGGCCAGCCGCGTCAATAAGTGCATGTCACTTTCGGCAGTTTGATCAACATGTGGCAGCTTTATGCTGGCAAATTGTGGTGCAACACGCGGTTGATAGCCATGTTTGGAGGCAATGGTATTAACTAGATCACCAATGGTTTTTTGATGCCATTCATCAATTTTTTGTGATTTCAGAGATGCTTTGAGATCGGCAGCATGTCCCTTGATTTTTATAGTTTGAGGTGAGCCTTCAAGTGTAATTTCATCGACGATATAAACGCCCATGGAAACCAAACCCGTTTCTTGATAACCAATGGACACTTGAAGTTTTGCGCCAGTTCTTGGTAATTCAAGCAAAGAGTCACGATCATCTAAGCAGATTTCAACGGTGTCACTGGTAATACCGACTTCATCGGTTACTCGAATAGAAACTAAGCGATTCCTAATCAATCCCGTAATCATCTGACCTTCTACCCAAAGATTAAAATCTGGCGTCATCTTAATCCCATAATTTAATCGTTGGTTTTTTGGCAGATTTTTGGATTTCGGGTAAATTAATCAAAAGACCCGCAGGTAAAAAACTACCCCATTCAGCAAGTTCTGGATTAGCCGTTAAAACAATTTCAACAGCACCCGATTGAAAGCCATAATGCTTCCAGCAGATCCAGTCGAGCATATCATTTTCTTTGGTACGGTAGCGTGTCATCATTCTTCACCGTAACGTTCGAGACTCAACCTAAATTCAATTTTTCGAGGAGCGCCGTCCGCTAAAAAAGTATTTTGTGATTCTTCAATTTGAGTAATGACAAAACGACCCAGAACATTTCCTTGGCCATTAATTAGTATGAGGGGTTCTTGTTTTGCAGCAGAGTCACGCATGGCATTGATTTGCCCCAAGCCGCCCCGAAAATGCGGGTAAATCACACCGTCTAAATCAATACGGTCACAGCCCGGACCAATCGCTTGACGCAAAGGTTCTTTGCCAATGCGCTCTATAGAAGGCCAACGATATTCGCTGCTGCGCTTTAAACTTTGATAGGCACTGGTATTTAATGAAAAGCGATAAGGACCCAAAGCAAGCATCATGGTAATGCTCCCACAGGATCATATAAGGCCCCACGCGATTGCGCCTTAAGCCGACGCATAACTTCATCTGCGACAGCTTTTGAGTCTTGATTGGGTGAAGCTTGGACATTGATATTAAAGCTATTGTTTTGGGTGTTGTTTTGAGCAGTTTTTTGTGCAAGCGGCAGGGGTTGTTTAAGTGCCTCACTGACTGGCTGCATAGCAGGAACGGGGAGCTCTGGTACTTCTTTTTTGCCCCACATTCTATCCCAAAAGCTACCAACCGCCTTGAATGGCGTTTTGATTTTCTCCCAAAATCTATTAAGCCAATTGCCAAAGGCTTCCCATACTGGTTTTATAGGTTCCCAAATGGTCATAAAGAAACTTTTGACAGATTCCCAATTCGCGACCACTAAAGTTGCAGCAATAGCTATACCCCCCACAATGGCACCAACTGGATTAGTCATCATCGCAACGGTTAAAGCACGAAAGCCTGCAATCACAGCTGGAAATACCCTAGAAGCTAAGGCCATGAACGAGGCACCAAGGGCTTGAAGTGCTCCACCAAAAGCAAGAGCCCCCATGCGTACTGCTGTGATGAGCGAAGCGCTATTCACACCAATAAAGCCAGCTTTAACAAGCGTAATGGTAATTAAAAGAGCACGCCAAGCTGTGGCAAGTGCAAGCGCACCCCCTTGAATAAAAGTCCAAGCATAACCAATTGCAATAGCCGCTATTTTTCCACCAATCAGAGCAGCTGTTACCCCCATAATCAATTTGGTTAAAATGGGATGTTGTTCAGCAAAGCCAGCCATTTGAGTACTTGCGGTGCGCAATACTTTGACAATGGCATTTAGGGGCGGTAAAAGCACTGAGCCTAAATTCATACCGACTTCTGCAAGGCCATTTTTTAGGAGCTGTAAATTATTGGCAGTGGTATTGGCGCGATTGGCAAATTCACGCTGCATGGAGCCTGCAAATTTGGTTTCATCGTTAATCATGCTCACAGCTTTTTTGTATTCATTTAAGCTGCCAACCAGCAATGCCACATCATCTTGATACTCCATACCAAAGAGATCAAATAGAATACCTGAGCGTGTTTGCTTGTCCATTTTCTCCATGGCTTCGAGGAACTTAATCAAAGCTCCTTGGGCATCTTGGCCGATATCTTTTTCAAGTTGTTTGGCGCTTATCCCCATTTGACGTAAGGCATCTTGGAATTTCTTACCCTGTTTGCCAGCGGTTTGCAGTTTACTGAGCATTGCATTGATTGCCGTACCTGCTTTTTCAGGCGCTTTACCAAGGCTGATAAAAGAGCCTGCCAGAGCGCTGGCTTGTATCGGGGTCAAACCAAACTGACGTGCCGTACCACCAATGCGATTGAGCGCTGGCACCATATCTTTGGCTTTGGCTGCCGTGTTATCAGAGAGATAATTGATCGCATCACCCAGCTTGGTCATCTCGGTGATGGGGATTTGATAAACGTTTGCCAATTTTGCCATAGCATCACCAGCTTCTTCTGCTGACATATCAAAAGCGGTAGCCATTTTAGCGACGACATTGGTGAAAAAAGCTAAATCCTTAGCGGCGATACCAAGCTGTCCGCCACTTGCGGCAATTTGGGCAAGACCGGCAGCAGATAGCGGGATTTCTCGCGACATGATTTTTAGGGTTTCACCTAATTTTTGAAGACCATCTGGGGTGTCAAAAGTAACAACTTTGCGTACATCGGCCATCGCGCTTTCAAAATCAATTGCGGCTTTGATGGGTGCAGTAAGTGTTGCGCCGAGCGCCACCGCATCAAACATTTGACCGCGCAGATTAGCACGCTGGGCAAGTATACCCTGGCGTTTTTGCATAATACGATCAAGGGCAACATAATGACCTTTTAGCT